>OOAD01000686.1_pt1 | contig 22320 bp, 21 predicted proteins | sample 1671151 | NCBI WGS metagenome assembly OOAD01 (sample SAMN06348127, study PRJEB24527) | human gut metagenome | biome: human gut; feature: ankylosing spondylitis patient; material: feces | host: Homo sapiens | place: China | collected 2015-10
AAATGTACAACTAAAATTATAAAATAATCTTTCGTTAAAACAATTTACCCTTTGCCTTTCATTTTTATATGCAGAAGTGTATAATATAATTATATAACTACTATTAAAAAAGGAGAATGAACAATGAAGGAATACACTCTCCCGTATGGCAGCGGCTGCCAGAAGGTAATGCTGCCGGAAGAACATATATTGTACGACATTCATGGCAATAAGGCATCCGCTGCCGGTGATATTAAAGAGGCTACGCTTAATGCGCTGCGCAGTCCGGTAGAAAGCGCTCCGCTGAAGGACGTTGTGCAAAAAGGCGATAAGGTTGCCGTTATTGTAAGCGATATTACGCGCCTTGTGCGTACTGCCGATTTTCTGCCTGTTGTTATTGATGAAATTAATGCAGGCGGCGTAGCTGATGAGGATATCACTATTGTTATTGCAACAGGCACGCACCGTGCCCATACGCCGGAAGAAGATGTGCTGGTTTGCGGGCAGGAAATTGTAAACCGCATTAAAATTCATCAGCATGACTGCCGCAATAACGCAGAACTGGTTGACCTTGGCGTTACCAGCCGCGGCACACCAATTTTAATTGATAAAACAGTGGCAGAAGCCGATAAAATTATTATTACCGGCGCCGTGTCGCTGCACCCGATGGCAGGCTTTGGCGGCGGGCGCAAAGCTGTTATGCCGGGCGTAAGCGGCCACGCTACCATTATGCACAACCATGCTATGGCACTGGCAGATGAAGTTGGTGCAGGCTGCAATCCGCTGTGCGAAACCGGTGTTTTGGAAAATAACCCGCTGCATGAAGATATGACGGAAGTATGCGCAAAAATTAACCCTGCGTTTTTGGTAAACATGGTGTTCAGCCCGGAAGGCGACCTGCATGAAGTTGTTGCCGGGCACTGGTATAAAGCTTGGGAAAAAGGCTGCCATGACCTTTTGGCAATGGCAGGCGTGCATATTAAAGAGCAGGCAGATGTTGTTATCGCTTCGGCAGGCGGCAGCCCGAAAGATATAAACCTGTACCAGAGCTGCAAGGCCCATATGAATGCTGTTTTTGCGGTAAAACCCGGCGGCTATTTAATTTTGACGCTGGATTGCCCCGATATTAAAGAACCTGCTATTTTTACAGACTGGTTCTCCAAATCCGATATTCTCAGCTTTGAAAAAGAAGTGCGCGCCGATTTTTCCATTCCGGCGTTTGTGGCATTTAAAACAAGATGCATTGTAAATTCGCTGCATACTTATCTTGTAACAAGGCCGGAAAACTTTGAATTTGTACGTGCTACCGGGCAGATTCCCGTGGCTTCGCTTGAAGAAGCGTGGAATATGGTGCAGGCTGACCTTGCTGAAAAAAATAAAAAAGACTATACAATTACCGTTATGGGGCATGCTTCGGCAACGCTCCCTATTTTGGACAAGTGAGGAAGCATGAAGGAATATAAACTGAAATACGGCAAAGGCGAGCAAAGCGTAATGCTTGATGAAAGCAAAGTTTTGAAGATTATTGACGCCGCGCCGGGTGAAAAAATAACCGATTTAAAAAAGGTTGTGCTGGATGCCGTCCGCAATCCTGTCGGTTCTGCGCCGCTGCGCGAAGTGGTAAAGCAGGGCGATAAGGTAGTAATTCTGGTAAGCGACATAACGCGCGCGTGGACGAGAACGAGCGAGTATCTGCCAATTGTGGTGGAAGAACTTAACAACAGCGGCATACCGGATGCTGATATTTCCGTTATTGTTGCGGCAGGAACGCACAGGGCCAATACAGACGAAGAAAAGAAAATTATTGTTGGTGAAGATTTGTACAACCGCTTGAAAATTTATGACCATGATGCTTACGACATGAATAAAAACGTGTATCTTGGCACAACAAGGCGCGGTACGCCGGTGTACCTTGACAAGCGCGCCGTTGAGGCAGACAAGGTAATTTTAACAGGCGGTATTACACCGCATTTGTTTGCCGGTTTTGGCGGCGGGCGCAAAAGCGTGCTGCCTGGCATTGCAGCTGCCGAAACAATTAACCATAACCATGTTATGGCGTTAAGCGATACGATTGGCGGCGGCATAAATCCGGATACCTGCCTTGCCAAAACCTGGGATAACCGCGTAAGCGACGATATGTGCGATGCAACAGCACTTTTGAATCCCTGTTTTCTGGTAAATGCCATTATGGATGCTGACGGCGATTTTTACGCTGTTGCTGCCGGCCACTGGCATGAAGCATGGCTGGAAGGCACACGCATTGTAACTAAACAGCAGGGCGTAAAAGCCAAAGCCAAGGCCGATATTGCAATCAGCAGCGGCGGCGGTTTTCCGCGTGACATGAACCTGTATCAGGGAATGAAGGCTTATGTGCCTGCGGCAATGGCGTTAAAAGAAGGCGGCGTTATTATTGCGGTGCTGGAATGTGAGGATATTGCTGAACCGCCGGTATTTTTCAACTGCTTCCATTATGACGATTTGAAGCAGATGGAGCAGGATGTGCGTGACGGTTTCAGCATTCCGTTTTATGTAGCCTTTTATACTTGCTGCCTTGCTGAACGTTTTACCATAATTTTGGTAACCAGGCCGGAAAACTTTGAAAAAGCACGCAAAACGCGCGCCATACCGGTAGCAACCTTGCAGGAAGCAATGGCAATGGCTGAAAAAATTGTCGGCAGGGAAGATTATACCGTTAATATTATTCCGCACGGCATGGCAACCATTCCGTTTTTTGATTAATGTTTGCAATTTTTTAATATAAATGCTTTTTAGGGGAAAGGAAGATGATTATGGCATTAAAAAATTTTAAATTTGGTTTTGGTGACGGTTTTCAGGAAGTTGCACTGCCGGAAGAACACATTTTGCAGGTAATTGAAGGCAACCAAAGCGAAAAAATTACTGACGTAAAAGCGGCAGTTTTAAAAGCAATGCGCGAGCCTATTAACAGCAAGCCTTTGCAGCAGTGCGTTAACAAGGGCGAAAAAGTAGCAATTGTTGTCAGTGATATTACCCGCCTTGTGCATACCGACCAAATTCTCATTCATATTGTTAATGAACTGAATCTTGCAGGCATTCCTGATGAAGATATCAGCATCGTGGTTGCGCAGGGCACGCACCGTCCGCAAACTCACGAAGAAGATGTAATTGTCTGTGGGCAGGAAGTAGTAGACCGCATTAAAATTTATCAGCACAGCAGCAAAGAATCAGTCTGCGTGCATATAGGCGATACTCCGCGCGGCGTGCCGGTATGGATTGACAAGCATGTAACCGACGCCGATAAAGTAATTTTAACCGGCGGTATTACCGTACATCTGCTTGCGGGTTACGGCGGCGGCCGCAAAAGCATTCTTCCGGGGGTGGCCAGTGAAGAAACCATTCAGAAGCACCACTCTCTGGCACTTGCCGATGAATTTGGCGGTGGCGTATATCCCGGCGTTTGCACTGCAAATATCGAAGGCAACCGCTTCCACGAAGAACTTTGCGCTGCCTGCGAATTTATCAACCCGTGCTTTTTGGTAAACAACGTGCTTGACAATGACGGCGATTTTGCCAAAATAGTTGGCGGCCACTGGTATGATGCATGGCTGGAAGGCACTAAAGAAGTATTAAAAATTCAGGGCGTTAAAGCTAAAGGAAAAGCAGATGTGGTAATTGCTTCTCCGGGCGGTTTCCCGAAAGACATTAACCTGTATCAGGGCAGCAAAACTTATGATACTTCCGCACTTGCACTTAAAAAAGGCGGCATTTTAATTGCTGCGCTTGAAGCACGTGAAATTAATGACCCGCCTGCATATATGGAAAGCTTCCGCTTTGATAATTTAACGGATATGGAAAAAGCCTTGCGTGAAGAATTTTCCATTCCTTTCTATGTAGCTTTTGTACTGGCAAGCCTGTGTCACGAAAATACCGTTTACCTTGTAACCAAACCCGAAAACTTTGAAGCTGCAAGAAAAACAGGGCAGATTCCGGTTGCAACCATTGAAGAAGCATGGCAGCTGGCGCAGGAAAAATTAAAAGCCGAAGGCAAAACCGATTACACCATTAATGTAATGCAGCATGCGGCCAACACCGTGCCTATGATTGAAGAATAAAACTCATATTAGTTATAAAACTTAGTTACAAAACCGTCGTACAAATATGTATGGCGGTTTTTGATTTATGCGCTTTAGCGATGGTTCTGAGCGACGAAGGAGCGAAAGAACAACAACCACCAGCTATGCTGGTGAGATTAAAATCTTTAGATTAAAGAAAAATTCCTCCAATGTTACAATAATGTAGTTCGTCAGCTGCATTAAGGAAAGAATTGGAGGAATTTTTTATGAATAATAAAGAAAGTTTAGCACACACATCTTGGAATTGCAAATTTCATATAGTATTTGCACCGAAGTATAGGAGAAGGGAAATATATGGAGGATTAAGGCGGGATATAGGAAGAATATTAAGAATGCTCTGCGAAAGAAAAGAAATAGAAATAATAGAAGCAGAATGCTGCATAGACCATGTACATATGCTGGTAAAAATACCGCCCAAATACAGCGTGTCGCAGATAGTAGGATACCTCAAGGGAAAAAGTTCACTAATGATATTCGACAGACATGCAAATTTGAAGTATAAGTATGGGAATAGGCATTTTTGGTGCAGAGGATATTTTGTAGATACAGTAGGGAAAAACACAAAGAAAATAGAGGCGTATATAAAAAACCAAATAACAGAAGATATAATGGCAGACAAAATGAATATGAAGGAGTATATAGACCCGTTTACGGGTGAGCCAGTAGGAAAGAAGCAATAAAAAGGCCCCGCATGAGGGGCAGTGAGTAAAAATAATTGCAGCTGGCGAATAAAAATCAGGCATCTTGAGTTGCAGCTGTATCAGCCGCTTCGAGCGGCGAACAAACCGCCGGCTGAGCCGGCGGTTTTGATTATAATTTTCAAAATAAAAAATTCCTAATGCAAGCCTTAAAACTTACATTAGGAATTGACAGTTATTATAATCAGTTAAAGCCAAGCATCAAACCAATATGGTAAACCGTAAAGGCTGCCAGCCAGGCAACGCATATTTCGTAAGCCATAATGGCAATAGTGGCAATGCCGGAGTTCATTTCACGCTTTATTGCTGCAAGCGCTGCCACGCAGGGTGGGTAGAGCAGGGCAAAGGTTAAAAAGCTGAGTGCCGTAAGCGGGGAGAAAAGGTTCTGCAATGCGCTGCCGGTAAGCTCATCGCCGCTGCCGGTAAGAACGGAAAGCGTGCTTATAACAACTTCTTTGGCGGTAATACCGGTAATTAATGCCGTTGCCGCACGCCAGTCGCCAAAGCCAAGCGGAGCAAACACAGGCGCTATAAAAGAGCCGATTTGTGCAAGCATGCTGTTGGCGGGGTTTTCTACCATGTAGAAGCGCGTGTCAAAACTTTGCAGCAGCCAGATAACAATGCTTGCAAGGAAGATAATGGTAAAGGCCCTGTGCAGGAAGTCTTTGGCTTTGCTCCACATGTGCAGGCCAATGCTTCTTGCGGTAGGCAGGCGGTAAGCAGGCAGTTCCATTACAAACGGAACAGGCTGGCCGTTAAATACAAAGGCTTTTAAAAGCAGGCCCGACAAAATAGCAATTAAAATGCCTGTCAGGTACAGGTACATCATTACCTGTGCACGGTTTTCGGCAAAGAAAGCCGCGATAAAAACGCCGTAAACCGGAAGTTTGGCGCTGCACGACATAAAAGGCGTTAAAATAATTGTTATTTTGCGGTCGCGCTCACTGGCAAGAGTGCGTGTTGCCATAATTGCCGGTACGCTGCAGCCAAAGCCGATAAGCATCGGCACAAAAGATGAACCGGAAAGCCCGATTTTACGTAGCAGCATATCCATTACAAAGGCAATGCGCGCCATATAACCTGTATCTTCCAAAAGAGAGAGGAAGAAGAACAGCGTTACGATAGTTGGCAAAAACGAAAGCACGCTGCCAACGCCGGTAAATACGCCGTCGATAATAAGCGAGTGAATAGGCGCGCTGACATTGGCTGCTGTTAAACCTGCGTCAGCCGCATCTGTTACGGCGGCAATGCCAAGCTCCAGCAAGTTGCTTAATTCTGCGCCTATAACATCAAAGGTAAGCCAGAACACCGTAAACATTGTTAAAAGGAAAATAGGTATAGCCAGGTATTTATTTGTTAAGTAGCGGTCCATTTTTACAGAACGCTTCTGGGCAACGCTTTCATCGGGCTTATGAACGGTCTGGCTGCACAGTTCTTCAATATAGGTGTAGCGCATATCTGCCAAAGCAGCTTCTTTATCCGTATCAGCTGCAGATTCAAGCTCTGTAACAAAGTGGCCTATAATATCCTGTTCGTTTTCCGTTAATTCCAGTTCTTTGGTTAACAGGTCATCGCCTTCAATGAGCTTTGTTGCCGAAAAACGCAGCGGCAAACCTTTTTTGCGTACTTTGGGTTCAATTAAATGGGCGATGGAATGAATTGCTATATGTGCCGGGCCGGAGCAAAAGTCAAGGCGTTCAGGCAGATGATGAGTTTCAGCGGCGTTTTTTGCGCGGCGGATAAGTTCATCAACACCCGCGCCTGAATTGGCCGTTATTGGAATTACCGGTATGGTAAGTTTTTTCTCAAGCGTTTTAATATCAATACTGCCGCCGCTTGCTTGTAATTCGTCCATCATATTAAGTGCAATTACCATTGGCGTATTAAGTTCTATAAGCTGCAATGATAAATACAGGCTGCGTTCAATATTGGTCGCATCAAGAACGTTAACAATAACATCCGGCTTGTTGCGCAAAAGCAAATCGCGCGTAACAATTTCCTCAGAGGTATAAGGTGAAAGAGAATAAATACCGGGAAGGTCAATAACGGTAATATCCTTATCCTTCAGCAAAATGCCTTCTTTTTTCTGCACCGTTACGCCGGGAAAGTTGCCAACGTGCTGGTTGCTGCCGGTAAGATAGTTAAAAAGCGTGCTTTTGCCGCAGTTCTGGTTTCCTACAAGTGCAAATGTAAGTTTCATGCTTCCTCCGGCTGCACGGTAATTTTTTTAGCGTCATCCAGCCTCAGGGTCAGCTCATAGCCGCGCAGAAAAATTTCGATAGGGTCGCCTAAGGGCGCTCTTTTACGCACCATAACCCTTGTTTTGGGGGTCAGCCCCATATCTAAAAAGCGGCGGCGCAAAATGCCTTCACCGCCAACTGTAATAATCGTGGCTTTTTGCCCGATAGCCAGATTATTTAAAGTAATAGCTTGCATATTTAATTTTCTCCTTTGATTACTTATGACTAACTGCAAATTTATTATATCACTACCAAAACTCATTAGCAATCAAATAAAAGTTTTTAAAATTTTTAAATAACTAAAGCTAATAAACGAAAAATATTATTTATTAAAAACATACGTGGATGATAAGCAGGCGCTTACTGAATAATGCTGTAATTTTAAAGTAAAAACCGCTCATACGTGAAAAAATAGTAAACTTGCTTGACAAGATTTCTTTTGGGTATATAATTGTAATTGAGAATAAGTTTTGTTAGAAGGGAGAGGCAGAATGAAACGTAATACTATTCAAAGACAGCTTGTTATTGCTGCAGTACGCTTCCTGGCGGACCATCCCACGGCTGACGAGGTTTATGAACGCATAACCATGGAATATCCCGATATCAGTAAGGGAACGGTGTACCGCAACCTTAACTCGCTTGTGGAAAGCGGGCTTTTAAATAAGGTTTCCGTACCCAGCGGCGCAGACAGGTTTGACCATATGCTTACCAAGCATTACCACATTAAATGTTCCCATTGCGGAAAATTTATGAATGTAGAGAATATGGATTACATGGAAGACCTTGACGAAAAGGTTGCCGCAGTAACCGGCTTTAAAATGCAGAGCCATGATATTGTCTTTAATGGATTGTGCCCCGATTGCCAGAAGCTTGAGGCAAAAGAAGCACAATAAGTGCAGAAGCACAAATAAAATTTATTTTATGGAGGTATGAACAATGGAATTTAAAGGAAGCAGAACCGAAGCAAACTTGCAGGCAGCATTTGCCGGTGAATCTCAGGCAAGAAACAAATATACCTATTATGCAGGTATTGCAAAAAAAGAAGGCTATAACCAGATTGCCAATATTTTTGAAGAAACCGCAGGCAACGAAAAAGAACATGCTAAAATCTGGTTTAAACTTTTAACCAGCGGCGGCGTAGCACACAGCAGCCTGCCCGATACTTTAACCAACCTTAAAGACGCAGCAGCAGGCGAAAACTATGAATGGACCGAAATGTATGCCGAATTTGCCAAAGTAGCAAAAGAAGAAGGCTTTGATTATATTGCCATGCTGTTTGAAGAAGTTGGCAAAATTGAAAAAGAACACGAAGAACGCTACAATGCACTGGTTGCCAACATTGAAAATGACCGTGTATTTAAACGCGAAGAAAAACAGGTTTGGATTTGCGGCAACTGCGGCCATATTGTAATTGCTGAAAAAGCTCCGGAAGTTTGTCCTGTTTGCGACCATCCGAAAGCATATTTTGAACTGCGCAAAGTAAACTACTAATATCTGAACGGTAAATAACCAATCCCCGGTGGGAAAATCCTGCCGGGGATTTTTGTATTCTTTTAAAAACTTAACTTGCAAAGTGTTTTTTATAATGCTATGATGAAAATGATTTGTTTTATGATTATGACAATCATCTTTTTGAACTGCATACAGGTACGCTGTCAGAGCGTTTAAAAAGTTATGATGAATTTAATAAACAGCACGGAAGGGTATAAAAATGATTTTAATTGCATGTGCCGATAATAATTTAGGCATGCTGTTCAATTCACGCCGCCAGAGCATGGACAGGGTTTTGCGTGCGCGGCTGCTGAAGCTTTGCGGCACGCATAAACTGTGGATGAACGCATACAGCCGCGGACAGTTTGATAAGACTGCTGAAGGCATAACCGTTGACGAAGATTTTATGGCAAAAGCAGGCCGTGATGATTATTGCTTTGCCGAAAACATCAGCGTTAAGCCTTATGAAAAAGAAGTGCAGAAAATTATTTTGTACAGGTGGAACCGCGTTTACCCGGCAGATTTATATTTTGACATTGATTTAAAAAACTGGCATCTCAAAGAGAGCAATGATTTTGCCGGTTCATCCCACGATAAAATTACGGAGGAAGTTTACGTAAAATGAGAAAAATATTTGCTGTAATTTGTTCTTTAATATTGGCTGTAAGCCTTATTTTAAGCGGCTGCGGGCAAAAAGGCAGCAATGCCGCCGCACCGGCAGGCAGTTCAGTTAACGCTGCCGGTATTGCTTCTGTACCTGCGTACAGCGGCAAGCCCTTTATTGCAATTAACGGCAATAAACCAAATTTTACCGAGGCTGATTTAACCGAGAAATCATTTGAAAAATACAGCCCGCTGGATAGTTTAAAACGCTGCGGTACAGCGTTTGCCAATGTATCCAAAGAAACTATGCCCAAGGAAAAGCGCGGCAGCATTGGCCAGGTTAAGCCGAGCGGCTGGCAGACTGCAAAATACGATTTTGTCGACGGTAAATATCTTTATAACCGCTGCCATTTAATCGGCTATCAGCTTACGGCTGAAAATGCAAACGAACGCAATTTAATAACCGGAACGCGCTATATGAATGTGGACGGCATGCTGCCGTTTGAAAATATGGTGGCCGACTATATTAAAGAAACAGGCAACCATGTTTTATACCGTGTAACGCCGGTGTTTAACGGCAATAACCTTGTGGCGTCAGGCGTACAGATGGAGGCAATGTCCGTAGAGGACAAAGGTGCAGGCATAAGCTTTAATGTTTTCTGTTACAATGTACAGCCGGGCGTGGAAATTAATTATGCAAACGGCAAAAGCAAACTGGCAGAAGGGCAGCAAACGGCAAAAACTGCCGGTAATAAGCCCAAAGTATGCCCAACTGCCGATGATTACGCAGTACAAAGCTATGTGTTAAATAACGGCAGCAAAAAATTCCATAAACCTGATTGCAGCGGCGCAGAAAAAATAAGCGCTAAAAATAAGGAAAACTTTAAAGGGCGGCGTGCCGAATTAATCAGCAAAGGCTACAGCCCGTGCGGAATTTGCAAGCCTTAACCGGAGGTTAATTAATGGGATTAGTAGATGATTATTTATCGGCCTATAAAGTAGGCAAAAAAGAGCAGATGGCGGCGCGCATGGCGTTTTTTATCAGCGGGTTTGCGGTCGCCACATGGGCGCCAATGATACCGGCAGTTAAAGATAAACTGCAAATTGGTGCCGATGTATTAGGCATGCTGTTATTAAGTATCGGCATCAGCGCTTTTATTTTTATGCCGCTGGCAGGTATGTTAAGCCGCAGTTATGGCTGCAAAAAAGTTTTGCGCACAGCTATCGCCGTTATGGCAGCGGATTTGATAATTTTATCGCTGCTTGGCAATATTTGGGGCTTTTTGGTATTTCTTGCGGTTTTTGGCGCGGCAATGGGCTGTATAGATGTTAATATGAACCTTAATGCCGTTATCGTAGAAAACGCTTCTAAAAAGCGTATGATGAGCGGCATGCACGCTTTATGGAGCGTTGGCTGCTTCGCCGGTGCAGGTTTATTCAGCCTTTTGGCCAAAGCTGGGCTTGGCATAACAGTTATTGCCGCCATACACAGCCTTATAGTAATAGTGTTTACGGTAATTTACAGCCGCTACTTTTTAAATTTTAAAGGTGCTGGCAACGAAAAACCAATCGCTGTTCCCAAAGGCATAGTAGTGTTTTTTGGCGCTTTGGCGTGCATAACCTTTTTGGGCGAAGGCGCAGTTATGGACTGGAGCGGCGTTTTGCTTACAGAAGTAAAAAATACCGAGCTTTCGCTTGCAGGCGTAGGCTATGCTGTTTTTTCGGTAGCAATGCTGTGCATGCGCCTTTTGGGCGATAAAATAGTAGCTGTGCTTGGCGAAGAAAAAACATTGGTTTTTGGCAGTGTTATCGGCGCTGTTGGCTTTTTAAGCGTTATCTTTTTGGAAAACTTTTATGCCATTCAGCTTGGGTTTGTGCTGATGGGATTAGGACTTGCCAACATAGTGCCAACAATTTATTCGCTGACAAAATACCAGAAAGTTATGCCCATTAACGCAGCTGTAACGGCAATAACCAGTATGGGTTATACCGGCGTAATTTTAGGGCCGGCAGTTTTAGGCTTTGTTGCACATGGTTTCGGCATCACGCAGGTATTTTACCTGCTGGCGGTTTTGCTTGCCGCTCAGGCCGTGGCCGTTAAATATTACTTTGCCAAAATGGGTTAGAACATTGTTTAAAACTTTAAAGTTTAGTATAATTAAATAAAGTATAACAAGGTGCGGCAAAGATTATGGGTTGTGTAATCATCAGGCAGGCAATCAGGCAGGCGAAGCGGCGTTATAACTTAAGGCCGGCACTTTGTTATGCACTTAATATTAACAATAAAATTAACGGACGCTTTGCTGTTTACGCTTAACGCAGACAGCAGGGTGTCCTTTTGTATTTTGGCGCAGGCTGTTTGAAAGGGGAAGGGCTTATGAAAGATTTACTTAAAAAGATTGTGGAATGGAATGAGGCAAATGAATATCAAAAATGTGTTGATGCTATTGAAGCCATACCAGAAGAAGAACGCGGCTATGAACTGACTGTGCTTTTGGGCAGGGCTTACAGCAATTTGGGCGTGCTTGGCGATAATAATTCCAAGGCAAACGAAGACGGCGTGGATATATTTTTGCTGGAAAAAGCCGTAAATATTTTTGAAAGCGTGCGCCTGCAAGGTCTGGATGACTGGTATTGGAACTGCCGTATGGCTTACGCCCTGTGGATGACGGCAGGGCGCGAGCTGGAAGCGCTAGCCTATGCACGCAAATGGCAGCATTTAAAGCCTGATGACGAAGACGCTGCAAATTTAATTAAAACTATCGAAGAATATATTGAAGAAAATTACCGAGAACCGGAACTTTACAGTTTTGAAGAAATGCAGAGCGTTGGAAATCATATTGAAAAATATTTCGGCAAGTACGGCAGCGTAATGCATGAATTGGCATCGCCTGATATTCACGTGGATATTTATGTTATTCCGCCAAGGGCGGAACACGAATATTATACGCTGGTAACCTGCGGCATGGGTGCGCATAAAATGGAAGTGCCTGATGAGTTGAAAAATGAACAGCTGGAACGTGCCGAGCTTTTAATTAACCTGCCGACCGATTGGCAGCTTGACGAAGAATCGCTAAAGGACGAAAAGTGGTACTGGCCCATACGCTTTTTGAAATTTATGGCGCGCAGCCCTGTTAATAACGGAATGTATTATGATTGGGGCTCAACGCTTGAATTTGACGATATTACCAGCTTTGATGACAGTACAAAGCTGTGTTCGGCTGTTGTTTTAAGCCCCGGTGTTTTTGGCGAAGCAAGTTATGCCTGCACGCTGCCAAACGGTGATGCAGTAAATTTTTATCAGGCAATACCGCTTTATAAAGAAGAACTTGATTATAAAGTGGAAAACGGGATGGATAAATTATTGCAAAAATGCCCGGATGAAATTTTGGAAGTCATCAATCCCAGCCGTTTAAACGCTGTTACCGATGCAGAAATATTAAATTATGATGACCGCGAAATGGACTGTGCCGCAGATCATTTAAAACTGATACAGGAACATAATCTTTCGGTTGATGAACTGGCAGTATATAACCATATGGCGGCATACCTGCGCTGGTGCATAAACCATAATTTAATGGGCGATGTTTTTTTACAGCAGCATGGTGACGTGGCTATAAATGTAAAAAGCGGCAGCCATAAAGATTTGCGTACTTTTGTGCGTGATGAACTTGGCGGCAGGCTTATGATAATTGATTACAACTATAAAGGGGTATGTTTTGCCAACTGGTACAACACCGGCAACCGTAGCATGCCCTACGCCTTTATTAAAGATTTAAAAACATACGCAAAAGAATATTTTAAAGGGCAAATGCCTTGCGCAGAAGAAGCGGTATACCTGCTTTTGCCCTGGGGCGACGAATATTGCCGGACTGTTGAAAAAATTATTGAAGGACGTTTTGCCGAATGGCAAAAACTGTGTGGAGAAGAAAATGCTGTGCAGCCGTTTATTGATGAAAGCAATTTTAAAGAACTGCTGCCAGACTGGCAGGGAGCACGGCATTGCCGTATAAGCAAACGGATTATAAAAGACGGCTGTACGGTAGGTTTTTGCTGCCGGGAGGAGCCTGACAGCGACGATACCGGCTGGGACAGCGGCTGGTATTTTGAAGCAGGCGACGAAGATGAAGTTTATGCCGGTGAAGATGCAGAGTATGGCATTTACGATTTAAATACTATCTGCAATTTGTATCCGGAGCTTTTGCCTTTGTTAAACAGCCCTTATGGTACTGTTTTTGAGCGCAATAAAAAGGGCAGGCTGGTACAGATAAAGGACGAAGAAGAATAAAATGGATAAGGCTTTGACGGATTTTATAACTGAATACCGTGATTACATAACACTTTTTACAGGCATTGTGCTTGCTGTTGGAGCGGTGAAAAACTGGAACTGGCTATGTAACCCGGTCGGAAAGCCGGATGCACACCTTTTAAGCCGCAGCATGTACCGGCTTATCTTTGGTGCGCTCGGTTTAATACTTATATTTTGCGGTGCAATGATGATATTTGGATAAATGGATAGATATATTTAATAAAATAACTTGCGCAAAATGCTACTATATAGTATAATACCATACAGGAGGAATATAAATGGAAATAAAAGGCGGCAATTATGTTTCGCAGATTAAAAGGCTTAGCGACAGAATTTTAGAGCAGATTTTAGCGGAGAAAAACATTGATGCTTTTAACGGCGCGCAGGGGCGTATTTTATATGTTTTGTGGAGCAGGGACGGTATTTCTCTGCGCGAATTGGCAGATAAAACAGGCCTTGCGCCAACAACGCTTACAAGCATGGTTGACCGTATGGAAAAGGCCGGGCTTGTGTGCCGTATGCCGGATAAAAATGACCGCCGCAAAACCTTGCTGGCGCTTACCGCCAAAGCTAAAAATCTGGAGCAGGATTATAAAGCGGTATCCGATAAAATGTCCGAAATTTTTTACAAAGGCTTTTCGGATGAAGAAATCCGCATTTGCGAGGCAATGCTTGCCAGAATTTTAGACAATATGAAAAAATTAGGTTAAACCTTCGATTGTTTACTGGAAAGGATGATTTATTATGACTAATGAATTAAGAACTTACCTTACTGAACAGGTAAACGCTTTAAAAAACGCACCTTCCTGCTGTGCAGAAGCCAAAGCAGTTTGCGCAGAATGGCTGGATGCAGTTGGTACTGATAAAGAAGCAGAACTGACCAAAAAACTCATTGCCGAAGTTGAAGCAGACATTATGCCTGTTGACGGTTTAATTGCTTTTGCAGGCAGTGAAGCAGGCGTTAAAGTTTTTGGCGAGGAAATGGCTAAAAACGTACTTGCCCATGCCGAAGAAATTAAAAAGAACGGCGCAAAATTCTGCGATTGCTCAGCCTGCACTGCCTGTGCTGCCATTATCGCCAAAAAAGCTGAACTGTAATTTAACAGTGTAAATAATAGTAAAACAGCACTCCGAAAGTAAAATTACTTTTGAAGTGCTGTTTGCTTTTACATTGTTTTATTTTTATTTTACGCTTTCGGCTCTTTCCAAAAATCCGCGGATAATATCGCAGGATTTGGCGAATTTTTCTTTTTCGCTTTCGTCAAGTTCTACTTCTAAAATTTGTTCAAGACCGTTTTTGCCGATAACGCAGGGCACGCCGGCGGCAACATCTTTTTGCCCGTATTCACCGTTAAGTGCTGTGGAGCAGGGCCAGATAAGTTTCTGGTCATGGAAAATTGCTTTTATAAGCATTACGGCAACATTGGCAATGCCAAATTCGGTGCAGCCCTTGCCGTCAACTTCAATATCACCGGCGCGTTTAACCTGTTCCTGCAAATCATCAAGGTTAAGTGCGGCAAGACTTTGGTTATTTTCACGCATCTGCAAAAACGGAATGCCGTTAATAAATATGCGCGACCACACAATAAAGCTGCTGTTGCCGTGTTCACCCATGCACATTGCCTGAATGGAGCGGCGGCTGTAACCGGTAGCGGCAGAAAGCACGCGCAGCAGGCGGTAGGTTTCCAGGCTGGTGCCGGTGCAGAAGCAGCGGTTTGTCTGCCAGTTCATCTGGCGGCGGATGTATTCACAGATAATATCGGCAGGGTTGGAAATACTAATCATAATGCCTTTAAAATCAACCTGTTTTAAATGGCCGATTACTTCATTTGCCATGCGGATGGTATCGTCGAACATATCAAGGCGTGTTTCTCCGGGCTTGCGGCTGCGCCCAAACGCAACAACCATAATATCGGCATCGTTAAGTTCGTCGTATTCACCGGCGCGTATAACAGCGTCATGTCCGCATAAAGCTCCGCTTACGCAGTCGTCAAGGTCCAATGCCTGTGCGGCTGCTTTTTCTTTTAAAATATCAATTAAAACAATGTCATCGGCTTCGCCGGATTGAATAAGGCCCAGTGCTACATGAGAGCCTACATGCCCGGCACCGATAATGACAACCTTTCTTGTTTTCATATACTATACCTTCTTTTTATGTATTACAGCGTCAGCTGCATTTACATAATACTATAAATTTTTAAAAAGTGAAAGTTAATTATTACTTTGCCAAATTCAGATTCTATACTTTGCAATTTATGTTTCAGATATTACAAATAAAACCCAAAATAAGCGCAGAACGAAAATTTAATTGTAAATTGTTTGTAAGTATTCTTGCATGTTATTGTTTTGTTCTTATATAATAATTATAGATGGTATATTGTTAAGATTTAAGGAGTGAGGGATGATGAAAAAGGTATTGTGCACATTATTGATGCCAGCATTTATCAGCCCGTTATGGGCAGTGGAAACGGAAGCTGCACCTGAACAAAAATTAATGCCTGCTATTGCCGCAGATATGGACAGCAATGAGCTTGGCGTTGTAAACGATATTCTGCGCGCGGCAAGCGGTAAGGACAGCCCTTTTGACCATGATAACGGCAGAGGCAATGACGATAAATGGCGGCACGATAATGGACGGCGCGGCAATTACAGAAAAGACTGTGACAGGCATTATGACGACCGTTGGGATGATGACGATGATGACAGATGGGACGATGACCGCTGGGAACACGAGGATGACGACAGGTGGGACGACGACCGCTGGGAAGACGACGATGACGACAGGTGGGACGATGACCGCTACGAGCACGATGATGACGACGATGATGACAGGTGGGATGATGACCGTTACGAAGATTAATTAAAATATGAAAAGAAAAACTCCTGCCCGGCAGTTAAGTTTGCTAAGCAGGAGTTTTATTTTGTTTTAGCGCATATGCTTCATAAAATACATAATATTGTCGATTGTCAGCCGCAGATCATCTTTCGCCCTTAATTTAATCTGTTCATAGGGGAGGGCAACGCGGTTAATGCTGAAAATTCCGGTTACGCCTTCTTCATAGGCTTTTTGAATATCGCTGCCGATATCGCCGACAACGGCAATAAGCGGTACGGATGATTTTTTAGCACGGCGTGCAACACCAATAACTACTTTGCCGCGCAGGGACTGGGTATCAATTTTGCCTTCGCCTGAAATAATAAGGTCTGCGCCTTCAAGCAGGTTATTAAAATGAACGGTATCAAGCACCGTTTCTATGCCAGGCTGTAAGGTGCTGTTAAAAAATGCCGCCATACCGCCGCCCATGCCGCCTGCTGCGCCGGAGCCCGGCAGGTTCAGCACATCTTTATCCAAATCGCGTTTAATGATTTCAGACATGTGATAAAGACCGGCATCAAGCATTTTTATACAACCTTCGTCAGCGCCCTTTTGCGGACCGAAAACAGCTGAAGCCCCATGCGGCCCGCAGAGCGGGTTATCAATATCGCACATGGTAACAATAGGAACTTCACGCAGAAGGGGATTAATGCCGCTTGCGTCGATAGCGGCAATATCCTTTAAGGTTTCACCGACAGGGACAAAACTTTCATTTTTACTGTTTATAAAGCGTACGCCCAGAGCTGCTGCCGCACCGCAGCCGCCTTCGTTGGTTGCGCTGCCGCCAAGGCCTACAATAAGTTTTTTGCATTTGTTGCGCAAAGCGTCTTCGATAAGCTGGCCGACGCCGTAAGTAGTTGTTTTTTCTGCTCGGCGGTTTTCACCGACCAGCGGCAGCCCTGCAGCTGCTGCCATTTCAATTACAGCAGTGCCGTCAGGTAAAATTCCGTAAAAAGAATTTATTTCGCGGCCGTAAGGGTCCTGTGCTTTAACGCTTACTTTTTCGCCGCCCAGTGCTTCCAAAAAGGCGTCAACGCTTCCTTCACCGCCGTCGGCAACCGGAATGCTTACAACTTCTGCTTCCGGATAGTGATGGTGTATGCTTTCTTCCATAATGGAGCAGATTTCCATGGAAGACATTGTGCCTTTAAAAGAATCGGGTATTAAAAGGATTTTTTTCATAAATTACTCCTTAAATCAGCAGAACAGGGACAAGAGCCAGATACCAAGCATGGAAGATACGCCAAGCACCAGAGTGCAGACGGTCTGGGTTTTGTAGCCCTGGTCAGGAGTCATTTCGCCGAAGTTGGTAACAACCCAGAAGTAGGAGTCGTTAGCGTGCGATACTACCATAGCGCCTGCGCCGATTGCCATAACGGTAAGGGTGGTAAGCATCGGGGTATCAAGGCCGAGTACGCCCAAGAGCGGTGCAACAATGCCTGCGGTTGTTGTAAGGGCAACGGTGGAAGAACCCTGAGCTGTTTTAAGAATAGCAGAAAGAAGGAACGGGAAGAAAATACCGATAGTTTCCAAAATGCCTGCGTTGGCGGTAATGTACTGTACCATACCGGAAACAGCAATAACTTTGCCGAGTACGCCGCCGGCAGCGGTTACAAACAAAATAGGGCCGGAAACTTTTAAAGTTTCATTGGTAAGTTCGTAAAATTCACCGGTTTTGCCGGAGCTGATAAGCTGGGCAACAGCGAAGATAACGCCTACTGCCAGTGCAATTACAGGTGTGCCGAGGAAAACGCATACATCTGCAAAGAAGCCGGTCCATTTAGCCATGTTGGAAATGGAACCCAAAGCCATTAACAAAATAGGAATGATAATAGGAGCGAGGGACATGAAAGCGCCCGGAATATTTTTGTGGGAAGCCATAATTTCTTCATAAGTTTTTACAACTTCGCCGTCGTTAACGTCTTCCGGAGTTTTAACTTTCGGGCCGATATATTTAACGAAAGCGTAACCAGCAATAAGCGGGAAAATGGAAACTACCATGCCCATGCCGATAACCAGCAGCAGGTTATTGCCAATGCCCAAAGTATTTGCCGCAGCAATAGGACCCGGTGTAGGGGGAATAAATACATGGGAGATATAAAGGCCGGCACTTAAAGCTACCGACATGCCAACGCTTGGCGCAAGAGTACGTTTAACCAGCGCTTTGCGGATAGGGTTTAAAATTACAAAGCCGGAATCGCAGAATACAGGAATGGAAACAACCCAGCCCATAAGTTCAATGGCGAGTTCCGGGTTCTTTTTGCCAACAAGTTTAATAATAAGGTCTGCCAGTTTAAAGGCTGCACCGGTAATTTCCAAAATGCCGCCGATAAGGGCGCCTAAAATAATAACGATACCTATACTGGTAAATGTGCCGGAGAAACCGGAACCGATAACAGTGGCAATGCCCTGAACCGTTTTGCCGTCAACTTTGGTGTCCACCAGAGGAATACCGGCAACGAGGCCAAGAACAAGAGATACGGTCATAATAGACAAAAACGGATGAATCTTGTACTTGGAGATAGCGACAATCATGACGATGATAGCGATAACAAACGCTATCATTAAACCTAAACCTGACATAATAAAAATTCCCCCTTAATTTAATAGGTATTTTAAAATTCTTATATAGAATACTACATTTTTAAGAAAATGTAAATTATTCTTAATAAAATTTAACATAAAGTTAACGTTAAAACTTTAAATAGCGTATACTATTATAAGTTTTTGGATAAGGCAGTTTTTGTGGTAAAATATAAGAAAAACTATCGGAGAAATATTTATGAATAAACTTTACTATGTCCCTCTGGGGTGCAGTGCCAGAGGATATTTTATTAATGAAATAACAGAGAAAGGCTGGGAAAATTCGCTTTTGGTTCTGCCCAGCGGTGTGCTGCAAAGCCGTGCTTTTAAAGAGGGAGCAGTACGCGTAAAAAATTTTGACGATGTTGCAACCGGTCTGCTTAACGCTAACGGCTATGCCGGTTTGCAGCGCATTTCACGCCGCACTCAGGAACTTATTGTCGAAGAAATTCTGCACAAATATGCCCACGATAATAAACTTGACTATTTTAACGTTCTCGTTGAAAAGAAAGGCTTTGTTAAAGCGGTAACATCGCTTATTGGGCAGTTATCGCGCAGCGGCGCCAAAATGGAAGAAATTTACGAAGCGCTTAACGGTTGGGACAGGCCGGGAAAACTTGGGCTTAAAGACCGCGAAATTGCCGCTGTTTATACGGCTTACCGCCAGAAATTAAAAAAAGAAGACTGGTTTGACGTTGAAGGCTTGTACCGCCTTGCTGTTTATGTGCTGCAAAAAGATAACCCGGTTGTTTCGTGGGAAAATTTATATTTCAGCGAGTTTTACCGTTTTGACGGATTGCAGATAGAACTGCTGCGCGAACTGAAAAAACATTGCAATATAAACGTTGGGTTAATGTATGACCCCAAGCGCCCGGAAATTTTTGCGGCAACTGAACATGCCTTTGCAGATTTAAGCCGTTTTTTGGACATGGAGAAATTACAGCCGGAGCTGCCTGAACGTGAAAACAGCTTAAAAATACTGACGGAGTATCTTGGTGAAGAAAGCAGTGCCGTATATTCCGGCAGCGGCATAAAGCTGCTGGAGGCCGCAAGCCGTGAACAGGAAATACGCACGGTGCTGCGCAGCGTTAAAAAGCTTTTGCAGAAGGGTATAAAAAGCAGTGAAATTATTATTTTGCTGAGGGATTTTTCGTTTTATGCCGGCCTGCGCAATTTAAGTGATGAATACGGCATTCCCGTTTCTTTGCCGCTGACGGCAAAACTGAATAATGAGCCTTTAACGGAGTTTATATATCTGCTTGTTAAAACAGCTGCTTATTCTGCACCGGCAGCCGCAGCCGGTAATTTATGCACGCTTATGGGCTGTCAGGCTGTAAAAATGTTGTTTGAATTCGATACGGAGCTGCTTTTGCGTTTGAAAACGGAAAAACTCTATCAATCGGCGGACAGTTTTGTTGCTGACGGCATGGAAGTGTTAAAAGATGAAGAACAGCAGGAATTAAACCGTTTGCTGGATTTAATAAAAACCATTCCCGAAAATGCCTGCATCAGTGAATATTGCACAGCGGCAGATAATATTCTGGAAAAGCTGGACATTGCTTCCAAGCTTGGCAGCGCCTATAAAAACGGCAGTGCCGGTTATGACGCAATAAAGAATTATATTCTTGCTGCAGGTAAATTAAAAGATATTTTATCGCTGCTGCAAAATGATTACGCCGCCGGAGGCTTGCTTAACAAAAAAATATCGGCGCAGGATTTTGCCGATATTTTGTATGAAGCGGTACAAGGTGTTGAAATTGTTCTGCAAAAAGGCGATATGAACGGCATGCTTATTACAGAGGCTGCTAATATACAGGGCGTTTATTATCCTTATGTTTTTCTGCTTGGCGTGCGCGAAGGTGAATTCCCGTCAGTAAAAACAGAAAACTGGATTTATAACGATTATGAGCGTGCGGCAATGGAAGCGCTTGGTATAGATTTGCCCGGTACTATTGCCGGTTTAAACGAGGATAAATACTTTTTTGCCGCCGCGGCAGCAGCAGCCCTGCAAAGCCTTACCGTAAGCTGGTACAGTGACGATTCCGGCGGCGCATCAGCTTATGTGGAAATGCTGCAAAATACTTTTGCGGATAATTCTCTTGAAGCAGAAAAATGCACTCCGGTTAATATTGACGCTTCCTTATCGGGCAATGAACTGCTTGAAAATCTTGCTTTTGCAAACAGAAATAATAAACTGCTTGCGGAAGCTGTTGAGAACTGGGCTGAACGCAGCAGCATTGAATATATAAGAGAATGCTGTTTTAACCGTTACAGCGGCATACTGCAAAACAGTGAGCTGCTGTCTGAACTTCCACGGAAAATTGGCATCAGCTTCAGTGCTTCAAGGCTTGAAACTTATGCGGATTGCCCGTTTAAATTTATGGTAAGTTATTTGTGGCGGCAGGAAGAATATGCCGAAATGGATGAAGATATAGATGCTGCGGATGAAGGAAGCCTTATGCACGCCGCAGCAGCACAGTTTATAGGCTTGTATTTAAATAAAAGCCTTGCAGAGTATCCGCTGGAAACTTTATGTGAAGAAATGCAGCGCATTTTTGATGCTTTAAGCAGGGAATACGAGCAAAGCGGCAAATTGAAAGATACTGTATTTTTAACTTATCAGAAAGAAAATATTTTAAAACGCCTGCTTAAATTTGTTAAAGCGGAATACAACTATGCAAAAGCATGGTACGGATATAAGCCTTTAAATGTGGAAATGTCTTTTGGACCGGGCACATTGCTGCCGCTTAATTTAAGTGATGAAGACGGAGCGGTTTATAATTTTAAAGGGCGTATTGACCGTATTGACGCCGATGGCGAAAGAATATTTGTTACCGATTACAAGCGCAGCAAAATACCGGACCCCAAAGATATGAAGGAAGGTTTGGATTTACAGATGCCGCTTTATTTACTGGCAGCGGAACAGCTGACAAAAGATAAAACGGTTTTGGGTGGCGATTATTTTTCTTTTAAAAGTTCCGAACGTGATAAAGGAATAGTTTTTGATGCTAAAAATAAACCGCCGTTCTTTAAAGCAAAATCCGTAGGTGAATGGGACAGTTTTGTTGAAGAAACAAAGCAGTTTATTACCGGTTACATAAAAGCCATGCGCAGCGGCAATTTTAAGCCGTCTGCAAAAAGAAAGTGTTCGGAATATTGCCCAGCGCGTGAAATTTGCAGGCGTTTCAACGAAAAAAACAACGGAGGTGCAGACGGAGATGTTTAATTTTACAGAAAATCAGGCAGCGGCTATTAATACTCTTAACTGCAATGTCTCCGTATCTGCCGGTGCGGGCAGCGGCAAAACTAGAGTGCTTGTTGAACGTTTCATCAACATTCTTGCCCAGGGTATAAAAAATCCGCAGCAGGCTGTGCAGCCAAAAGAAATACTGGCAATAACTTTTACGCGCGAAGCTGCGGCAGAAATGAA
>OOAD01000690.1_pt1 | contig 22234 bp, 18 predicted proteins | sample 1671151 | NCBI WGS metagenome assembly OOAD01 (sample SAMN06348127, study PRJEB24527) | human gut metagenome | biome: human gut; feature: ankylosing spondylitis patient; material: feces | host: Homo sapiens | place: China | collected 2015-10
ACTTATGAATATTTCCTTCTTCCTTTATATCACCAAACAATGAACTCCAATAATTATTGAGAAAGGAAAGAGTTGAAAATGAAATGCATAAGAAAGTTAAGAAAAGCGATAGCAATGATTTTAGCAATAATGCTGATTATTGGAGTTGTTCCGGCAGGAAGCTTGGATTTAAAGAATGTTAAAGCAGCTGATACAGGCACGGCTGCATTCGCAAATCTTGGAAATCTGGGAACCGTTAATATTGGAAGTAAAAGCGAGTCCGGACAATGGCATAAAATTAAAATTGGAAATGATGCAGTATTTTGCATGGATCTTGGAAAAGCATGTTATACAGGATATTCATATACGTCATCCGAAGAAGAAACTATTTCAAGTTCAAGCAGCAATACAGGAAGAGCTCTGAAAGCGAGAGTTGCATATTGGTTTGACCAGACAAAAAAAAGAGCTGATAAAGCATATGTTTATTCTCAAACACTTATATGGGCTATTGAAGAAGGACAGACTTCGGAAGAACAGTTAACAGGTGTTATCAGACAGGTGAGAACCAATACAGGATATTATGACAGTAATACTGCAAAACAATTATACAGTGAAATTTTTGGAGGCAATGGGGAAGTTACAGCAACCATAAAAACATGGACTTATTCGGGAACCAGTTCCAAAAAGGACAGCATACAGAGATTACTCTATATTAAGGCTACGGGTACACCAGCAAATTATGAACCGAAATCTTTAAATATTAAGGAACAGTATAAGCAGAAAATTAATTTTACAAAATATTCTGAAACGAGGGTTCCGTTAGCTAATGCGACATTTAAAATTACAGCACTTAATACAAAGGAACTCGAAAAATTTGAGGGCTATGGAATGACGGACGGTGCAGAAAACGGAGAAGATGCTGTAACGGAAATGACATTAAATACGGATTCATCCGGTAACATCAGCTGCTACTTCACTTATAACATTCAGTCAAAAGATTACTATTATTATAGTGCAGATGATTTGAAAAAAATGAGTGCAGATGACAAAAAAGCAGCTAAGGCTGAATTGAAAGAGAATGGATATCTATTTGCATCTGATTTGACTGAAAACAGTGCATGGGATCTGGCATATGCCGATGCAATTGACCAAAAGGCTGTGGCAAACTGTTCATATGAAATTGAAGAAATATCTGCTAATAATGCAAATATATATGACGGATATTTTACTGCAACATCTCTTTCAGGTGACAGTATTAATGTTGCAGGCAAAAAGGTTACACTTAGCATAAATGGAAATAACAGTTGGTGGGCAGACGATGAGGGAGCCATTGAAGATCAGTTTCAGGCAAGACTTGAAATCAGAAACAATTACAAAAAAGTATCTGTAAATGTAGTTAAGAAGGATAATTATTCATCTGATGGAAAGGCTCATGGAGATGCTGTATTAGACGGTGCAGTATATCAGTTGTATGGAAATCCTACATGCAGTTATGAAGCTACTGTATATAATGCAGACGGAACTACTAAAGTAGCATCACCTTACACAGTGGTTAATGGTCATTTTGAAACTGACTACCTTCAGTCAGGAAAAACATATTATTTAAAAGAAATAAAAAATCCTGAAGGTTATTTTGTATCAGGACAGATTTTTGAAATTAAGGCAGATGCAACACAGTATGTTCAGGAGTATACAGCAAATGCACAGACGGTTGAAGCATATGAACAGCCTACATTTGGAAAAGTTCAGATATTTAAAACAACAACGGACGGTTCAACCGGACCGGCACAGTTCGAAGAGGGTGCAGAATTTCAAATTTATCTAAAAAGCAAGGGAAGTTATGAAGCATGTGATGAATATGAAAGAGCTACTCTGACAATTGGTAAGGATGGAAGTGGAACATCAGTTAATGCACATGACGGATATCTTTATTATGGAACATATGTTATTCATCAGACCTCCACAGGTGGAAATGATACGGAAATGATAGACGATCAGGAAATTGAAATTGCTAAAGACATTACTGATTTAAATTTAAACGGAAAGACATATGTAAAACTTTATAACAATAAGCCGTTTGAGACCTTTATTAAGATTATAAAAAAAGACGGAGATACAGATAAGACAGTCCTGAAAGCAAATACCAAGTATCAGATATTTAAGGTTGGAGAAGATGGAAGTGAAACACAGATAATTCAGCAGTATTCAAATGGAAACAAGCTTGTTGATGTAGATACATATGTGACTGATGAATCCGGTGAAGTAATGACTGTTAAGGCATTAAAGCCGGGAAAATACAAAATATATGAAGTTGATTCTGCTTCAGGATTATACATTAAGGATAAGTATATTGAAGTAGAAATTAACAGTAAGAACAGTAATTATACAAGTTATACCGATTCCGAAGGAAACAGTCATGCGTTAATTACGATTGAGTACGTTAATAAGGAAGCTAAAGGAAGATTTACCTTAACTAAGTCAGGAGAAGTATTAAAGAGTTTTAGTCATGATGTTTCAGAACCTGAAAACAACAAATTTAATTTTAAAACTGATTATGTCAAAGGACAAAAATTTGTCATTTACGCCGCAGAGGACATAGTAACTCAGGATAATCAGGGGACAAACTGGTTTGACAAGGGAGAACTTGTTGCAACGGTTACTACAGGCAAGGGAGCAGACTTTACAAAGCAGTGCAGTGACATTACTACAGCAACGGTTGATGATGAAACCGGAGCGGTTACTGTATATCTTCCACTTGGAAAATACATAGTAAAGGAAGAGACGACACTTTATGGTTTTGTAATACCGGAGAAAAATTCATGGGACATTGAATTTAAGTGGAATGATGCAAAGACAGATGTTGTTAGCAATTCAACAAAAGACACAGACAAGGAAGGCAATCTTAACATTAAGAATGAAAGAGCAAAGGCTGATGTTGAAATTAACAAGAAGGACATGACAGCAGACATTGGAGTGGCAGACACAGTATTTAACCTTTACACAAAAAATGACATTTACAATGCTGATGGTGAATTACTTCTTAAGGCTGATGAACTTATAACAACAGTAAAGACAGACAAGAATGGCAAGGCAAGTCTTAACACTGACCTTCCACTCATGAGTGAGGGATATAACAAGGCAGAAGACAAGACCGGTCTTAACAGCGGTGATTATTACTTTGTGGAAGACAAGATTTCAGACAGTTACTACATCGACAAGACACCTGTAGACATTCACTTGGAATACAAGGATGCAAAGACTGCAAAAATCAAGGCAGAGGCAAAGAAGCTTAACAAGTCAACTGAAATTAACCTGTCAAAGGTTAAGCTTACAGACAGTACAGAACTTGCAGGAGCATCACTTAAGGTTATTGATGATAAAGGCAATGAAATCATTTCATGGGTTAGCGGAAATGCTGATTCAATAAAAATAACTGACAAGGCAGATGAACTTGGTTACAGAAACCTTCGGGCAACAATGGTAAACGGCAATCTTGTAATCAACGGTCTTTTACAGAATGCAGTCTATGAAATGACGGAAACAAGACCAGCAGACGGATTTGCAACTGCACAAAGCATCAGATTTAAGTTAACAGAGGGAAATGCTAACGGAGAAGTCACAACAATAGCTACAGTTATTGGAAATGACGGAAGTGAAAGCGTTCAGCCTGAAAACAAGGTAGTAATGAAGGATGACACAACAAAGGTAAGCTTTTCAAAAACTGCAATTACAGGAAGCAAGGAGCTTCCGGGATGTGACTTAAAGATTACTGATGAAAACGGTAATGTCATTGAAAAATGGACATCAACAAAGAAACCGCATGTAATTGATGGAAAGCTTGTTGCAGGAAAGACTTACAAGTTTGCTGAAACAAGACCAAAAGATGGTTATGCAACTGCAGAAACAGTTAAGTTTACCGTAAGTGACACAGGAGAGATTCAGAAAGTCAGAATGAAGGATGACACGATTAAGGTTGAAGTTCTTAAGACTGACAAGAAGGATAAGGACAAGGTTCTTAAGGATGCCGAGTTTACATTCAAGCTTAATGGAAAGGTAGTTGCAAAGGCGACAACTAACAGCAAGGGAATTGCAAAAATATATGGAAAACTTGCTGCAGGAAAGACTTACAGGGTTGAAGAATCAAAAGCTCCTGAAGGATATAAGAAGGTACCCGCATTTGATTATAAGGTTAAGGATACCGGAGACATTCAGATAATAAAGGTATCCGATGAAAGAAGCGGTGATGCAACTCCTAACACGCCTAACTGGAATGGTTCAGGTGCAGTTTCACCAAAAACCGGTGACATGAGCAATCCGCTTTTATGGATAATGTTGTTTGTTCTTTCCTCAATTACATTGGCAGTTACGGCACATGGAATGAGAAAGAAAGATGAAGAATAAATTATTTACTTTGTTTTTCACATTTTTACTTTTATTAATGTTATCGCAGGTTTCCGTTTTTGCGGAAACCGAGACGATGACAAAAGTGGAAACATACAAAAGCAGTGATGAAAAGGAAACAAGACAGAGTGAAACACAGATTAATGACAATGGAGCAAATTATAAGCTCGTAAATGAAACTTATGAAATCATTAATCAGGAAGATAACTTTAAGGATGAAGTTAAAACCCTGACGGTTAATAAGGAAACAAAAAACAAAAAATATGCACCAAAAAAGAATATTACAAGAAACGGCATTAAATATAAGCTTAAGTCAGTTGAGGATAATGTGAGAACAGTCAGAAAACAAAAAGGAAGAAAGGTGACAGGGTATCTTTCATTTGACTCAAAGGAAGCTGCAATGAGCGCTCCCAATGAAAAGGTGTTCAGTGCAGGCGGAGCAACGGCTAACTGTAAAAAGAAAAACATGGTGAAGGAAAAGGCTGCAGGCTGGCAGAGCAGTTACATTGACTTTACCTTTACATCATCTGACAAGGATTATTATGAATGGAACGGTCATGAAATTGACGGAGATTCGAATAATCCGCTTAAGGGTTATGATGATGAAATTCTTAAAAGCATTAACGTTGACAAAAGCGATTATAAGATAGGAAAAACCTACTGGAAAGGTTCAGCTCATAAAAAGAACGGAATCTACACAAGAAAGCTTCGTGTGGAAGTAGAGAAAAAAATACCTCATTACAGAGTGAATTATGAAGGATGGTCAAAGGATGAAACAGATGATGTCATAACATATAAGCTTACATATGAGGGAACGATACAGGTTAAGACAGATACAACCTATCAGATTAAAAAAACATCTTTTTATGAAAAGATTGTGGAACCTAAAAAGACAGTTAAGGAAGTCTTAATGAGCGTAGGACTGCTCATGCTTGAAATAGTCTTTGTGGGTGTATTGTTCATTTTCTTTTTCAGAAAAGGCAATACGAAAAATAAATAGTAACAGCATGGATGCAGGGCATTTATGCATGGATAAAAGATGACATTTTCCAAGATGTAAATAATATATATCACTAATACTCTTATTAAATGGCATTAGTTTAACCGAAAAAAAGAAAGGAAATTATTATGGATCAGTTAGCAAATAAAGTGAAAGCATTGATTGAGGCGTGTGCACCCTACGCATGGATTTTGGCAATAGCAGGAATATTTTTTATTGGTGTTTGTATGGCTATTCCGTCGGACAAGACAAAGGAGTTTGCTAAATCGCACTGGCTCTGGGTAATAGGCGGAACAATGCTGGCTTCAGGGGCAGTGTACGTGGGTAACTGGATTTTTAGCATAATATCTTTTTAGCAATTAATTATATGGAAATATATGTTCTTCTGTCATAACTTAAAAATGGCAGAAGAACTAAAAAAGATGGGAGACAACATGAAAAAGAAAAATCCAAAAAGAGTAATGCAACTGGAAAGATATTTAAGTGATACAAGAATAATAATGGCAATAATCATTGGAATAGACTTATTCTTTTTCATGGTTATGAACTTTGTGATCAATTCCCTGATTGCGATTCCTGAAATGTTTAAGGATTTGGATAATCCGGGAAAATATGTTGGACTTAAAAATGTGTTACCAAATATTAATAACATAAGTACATATGGCGGAATATACATTCCAATATTCATAATATTACTTATTTTTCTGCTGGCTTTAGATGCATGTACAGCTTATAAAATGAAAGTGGCATGGTCTGAGGAATACTTTAACATAGGCCAGAAGGGTGATGAAAGATGGACCACTGATGAGGAAATAAAACAACAGTTTTTGGAAATCCCGGACAAGAATGAAAGTTTTCCGGGATATGGAGGAACGATAGTATCAAGAATGGGAAACAAGCTCTACATTGATACTTCACCTGTAAATAACTTGATTATAGGTATAACACGTTCAGGTAAGGGTGAAATGTATGTATTTCCTTCAATAGATGTATACTCAAGAGCAGAAAAAAAGGCATCAATGGTCATAAATGACATGAAGCTTGAATTGTATAAAAGTTCAAAGAAAACACTTGAAAAGAGAGGGTATAAGGTATACCTGTTAAATTTTGATGATCCGATTCATTCGATGGGATTTAATCCGCTTACGGTAATAATTGAACTTGCGGTTAATGGAGATTATGAAAATGCAGAGCTTCTTGCCCAGGCATTTGCCTTTTCCATATTTAATCCGGATGAACCGGCTAACACTGACAGGTTTTGGAATGATGCATCGTCATCACTTCTTGCAGCTCTCATATTGGCCCATTTGGAAGATTGTTTGAGAATGGATGAAATGGATAACGACAGAAGATATAAGATATGGACTGAAAAAAGAGCAGCATATGACGGACTTGATGATGATTTAAAGGAAAAAGCAGATAAATTATATGAGGAAGAATTAAATAAAAACGAAAAATCAGACATTATATTAAATCCTGCCGTAATGTACTTACCGGAAGATGCAGGATATAAAAAAATTTATGACAATGTAAAGAAAATAAATATGTATTCAATAATAAACACATTTACAGAACTTGCAAGGATTCGTGATCCGGAAAATCCGGACATAACGGCACTCGACATATATTTTTCAAAAAGACCACAGCTTGACAGGGCAAAGCTTAAGTATGCGGCCATAGAAATCGCAGGCGACAGACCGAAGAGTTCAATTTTTGGAGTGATGCTTTCAAGATTAACAACATTCACATATGAAAGCATGGCAAAGATGACTGCAGAAAGCAGTTTTGACTTGGAAGAGATAGGATTTGGAGAAAAACCGGTAGCAGTATTTCTTGGACTTCCGGATTATGATACATCAAAACATTTTCTTGCCACGGTGTTCATAAGACAGGTATCGCTTGTTTTATCAAAGCGGGCCAACAGAGACAGGAGTGGTAAATGCAAAAGACTTGTTAAGTTCATCGTTGATGAGGCCGGAAACATGCCGGCAATAGAAGGACTTGAGACATACATAACAATGAACCTTGGCCGTAACATCAGTTATGACTTTTACATACAGTCTTACTCACAGTTTGAAAAGAAATATGGAGAAGGTTGGAAGACAATCAAGGGAAACTGCGGTAATCAAATATATATTCTGACAAGTGATGGTGACACAGCACAGACGTTTTCGGAAGACCTTGGAAACGAAACGATTGTTGACCTGCAGAGAACAGGAGAGAAGCTATCAACACACAAGCATTTTATGGAAAACACACAGGAAAAGCTCTTACTTAATAAGAATCAGTTAATGCGACTTAATGAAGGTGAATGTGTTGTAAAACGTGTAATGAAGAGAAAGGACTTAAACGGCAACAGGGTTGAGCCAACACCAATATTTAATTCAGAGGAATCAGGAAAGAGATTTTTGTACAGGTATGAATATCTTACAGATACATTTCCTAATCCAAATGAGATAGATTTATATGAAATTAACACGGCTGACAGAAGCCACATAAACCTAAGAGAAAGAGTTTGGGATTACAACATATCAATGACGTGGTTATCAAATGATGTCATGGATTATGGCAGGGATAGTCTTAAGGTAAGGGATTTATCAAATGGTAATGACGTTATGAGCGCATTGGAAAGAATAATGGAAGTCACGGACTTAAGAAACATTAATGAAGAAATGGAATTATCAGAGCTTACGGATCTGATATATAAAAGGATAGATAAAAAAGATGAAAGGGATGCAATATTATCTCTAGTCAAGATAGGAAGTGAGACAGGGAATGAATAAAGTGCTTAAGGGAAAAAAACTGAAAATCACGCTGATGGTATTAGGAACTTTGACATGTATGTTTTTTCTTTTTAAGGGGACAATCCTTGCGGAAACAGATGATGAAACGCTGATAAAAATATATACGGATTACAGTGATCTGTTTAAACAAAATGACCTTGTATCAAATGCATTCAGGTCATTTGGATGCGGTGTTCTGTCAGTTATAGTTACAATCGCAGATGCATCATCAGGACTTTTTGAAAAATCATTTGGAATGATTGATTTTACAAAGTATAAGGCAGTACAGGATTTCATAGAGGAGTGGAGAGTAGTATGGAGTGCGCTGTTGTGTGTGGCCATTGGATGGCTTGGAGTGACACTTGTTTTCAGTTCAGACAAGAATCCAAAGATAGCCACAAACATATGCGTTGGAATACTTGTTGTAACATCAATGACGTGGATGGTAGGGAAAATGAACACGCTGCTTTCAACAGATGTAAGAAGTGAAATTCTTGGAACAACAAGCACAAATACGGTATACAAGACACTTGGAAACAACGTGCATGACTTAAGATACATTGATTCGGTTGTGGGGCTTGAAAACATGGGGAGCAAGAATGCAAATGGAGTTAAGTATGCAGATGCCGGAACACCGATGAATAAGAAAATATGGAAGGCAGTAAAAATTAATGAAGTTGTAAAGCCTGATGATGTAAAGTCTGAGAGTAAGAGCATTGTTGAGAATTATAAGACCGACATACCTACTGCAGACGGTAAGGTTAAGTCCACCATATCTGAATGTTATGACGGTGTGGCTTGGACGGATAAGCTTAACACTTATTATTATCGATATGAAATTAACTGGATGGAGGCATTCCTTGAACTGATAAGCATTGCATTAATATACATATTTTTTTCATACAAGGTAGTAAGAACGTTCATAGAGATAGTGTTTTCTGAAGTACTTGCAATGCTTTATTCACCAAATCTTAACAATGGTCAGAAGGCGTTAAAGATTCTCGACGGAATAAAGGACAGTTACATTATTGTAATGCTGTCTCTCGTGTCAATAAGAATGTATATGATTGCAACGGAATATATTTCAGGAAAAAGTTGGAACGGCTTCATAAAGGCAATGTTTTTACTGTTCATAGCATTTTCCGTAATTGACGGGCCAAACATTGTACAACGAATTACCGGCATGGATGCAGGAATGTCTGACGGAATGCAGAAGGTAATGAGTACATATTATGCAGGCGGAATGATGGCAGGAACTGCAAGAGGTGCCGCTCACGTTGCAGGTGGACTTGGAAGAACTGCAGGAAAGTTTGGAAAGACAGTTGGTAGTGCAATGAAAGGCAATAATGCAGGAAAGGATGCACTAAACGGAATGGGTGGCGCAACTAAAGCCGGAGCATCTGAAGCATTTAATAGTAATGAAAACAACAGTGACAATGAAGATAATAATGAAAACAGGCAAAATGAGGAATCAAGGTTTAACAGTGACGAAAGCAATAATCTTAATCAGAATGAAAATGGCATAACTAATGAAACACAGGGTTCTTCAGCTGAAAATGGTAAAAATTCAATTGATGCAAATGCCAATGCTGCAGGTGACAGAAAATCAATGGACGATTCAGGAATTAATTCAATAAATCCTGATAATGCAAGGGCTGATGCATTAAACGGAATGGATCCCCTTGGAAAATCCTCTGTCAATGACAAAATAAGCAGAATGGATAGAGAGCTTGACAGTGAAAGTTCGATGTCTGCATTTAACGGAAGTGGGGAAAGAGGTATCTTGTCTGAAAAATCTGATTTCTCTTCAAAGTTTGAAAGCCCGGGAGCAGGTAATACAGATGCATCAGGATTAAACTTAGGGAATAAAGTTGGAAGAAATTTTGAAGCAGGAAATAACATTTCAGGAATGAGAACATCAGGAGAAAGCACAAAAAGTTCAAAGGGAATGAACAAGCCTACGGGAAAAAATTATGGTGAGATTAAGCATTCAACAAGTAAAAATAGCGGAGCTTCTGAAAGATTAAAAAAAGATGTCTTAAAGAAAAAATAAGGAGATGGTAATATGAATGATTTTAAGTTTATTGCTATGGATGAAACTAAAAGCGAAACAAAAGTTACCGGAAACATTTACCTGTATGATTTGTTTTTCATGCTTATCTATTTTACGGTAACAGCAATGCTTGGAACAGTTGTGTCATCAACATTAAGAATAGCTTACTATGCGTTTAATGTGATATGTGCTTTCTGGCTTACTATGAAAAGCTACAGTAACAGGCAGAGACGAAATTATCAAAGCATTGTGATGTTTTTAAGACGTGATTATAAGGTGTACAAGGACATTGTTGTAATTGAGGACAACGGAAGGGATGGCAATGAAGAATAAGAACAAAAAAGAAAAAATTCACATTACAGATACCGTTAAGGATGTAATAGATGTTTACTTTTACGATGATAAATTAAAATGTTTCATTATGAAGGACAAGTCATACATGGACATAATTCAGATTAACACCAAGGACTTGGTAAGTGCATCAGAAGATGACATTGAATATGACATCATGAGATACATAAAGCTTTATAAAATGTATGCGGATGACATGAAAATCGTTGCCATGAATTTTCCATGCAGAACAGGAAAACAGCAGGAATATTTCAGACACAAGCTGCAGAATACATCAAATGAAATATATAAGAGATTCTTGCAGCGAAATCTTGATGAACTAGTTTGGATTGAAAAAAATGACATGGTCAGGGAATATTACTACATGATTTTTGGAAAGAAGGATACAGACATTAAGAAAAACAGGGATTTAATGTTTAATGTTTTGGGAAAGGGAAGAAGCGAACTTTTAAGTGAAATGGATAAAAACAAGAAGATTCAGATTCTTGAGAGAATGAATAACAAGTGCTTCTTACTTAATTAGGAGATAATACAATGATAGCAGCTAAAAAGGAAAGAAAAACAAAAAAGCCTGAAAGAGACATGAATCTGTTAAATGAGATTAAGCCTGCAGGAGGAATAACATTTAAGGATGTCAAGTACATTACGACAGGTTCCGGTTATGAAGGATGCATTCACATTTACAAGTTTCCTGAAAGCATTGACACGTACTGGATGGCCAAGGTCTGCAACATTAATGGAACAGTGGCATTGGTTGACATATCCACGGATAACATGTCAGAAGTTAAGAAAAATCTTAACAAGTCAATGAAAGAGCAGGCAGGAAGAAGAAGCGGAGCAAAGGATTTTGCAGAGTTGTATGATGCAGATAAACGACTTGAAGAAATGAAGAGAATGTATGACGAGATAAATGCCTATAATGAGGTAATTAAGCTTGTACACATAAGAATTTTTCTTGCTGACAGAAGTTTCGATTCTCTTGAAAAGAAGATAAAAAACATAATGGATAAGCTTGAAACGGATTCAGGATTCCTTACAACTATTTACTTAAATGAGAGCAAGGCAGAATATAAGTCAATGACAAGGTCATATAAGAAACAGAATGAGGAAATGTTTTTCCCAAAGGGACAATCACTTACCGCAACCGGAGTTGCGCACGGAGATCCGTTTCATTTTTCAAGTCTTGATGATGAGACGGGAGAATTTCTCGGCACAACGCCTTGCGGAGGAAATGTACTTTTTGACCTGTTTACAAAAACATCAACAAGACTTTATTATAATTTCCTTGCCATTGGTGAAATGGGATCAGGAAAATCAACCTTGTTAAAAAAACAGTTTAAGAGTAATGCAATTAAGGGAAATTATGTAAGAACTTTTGATATATCCGGAGAATTTACCATATTAACGAAAACTCTTGGAGGAAAAGTCATTAAGCTTGACGGCACAGAAGGTATTTTAAATCCGCTTGAAATATTGAAAGCCGGTGATGATGAAAACATATCATTCACTCGTCATATATCAAAAGTAAGTACATTTTACAAGTTCCTTGTTGGAGGAAGTGTAAGTGCAGAGGAAATAGCAGAATTTGAGGATGTTTTAAAACAACTGTATGCAAAGTTTGGTTTGTGGTCCGATGAAAGAAGAGATATTCAGTGTACCGGACTTCCGGCAACAAGCTATCCAACATTTACTGATTATCTTAATTTCCTCACGGAGAGCATGAAGGAAATGCAGGAAGGTAAGTATTCTCACATAGAGGAACAGGTAATTGTTAATACGCTTTTGTTAAGAGACAAGATTAGAAAAGTAATAAAAAACATAGTTGACACGTATGGAAGTCTTTTTGATGGACATACATCAATTGACAACATTCTTGATGAACAGATAGTTACTTTTGACATTTCAACACTCAAGGAGCTTAAGGATGAGGTGTTTGATGCAATGATCATCAACATGATATCACTATGTTGGGACAACTGCGTAACCAACGGCAAGCTGATGTTGAACATGCTAAGGGAAGGAAAGATTAAGTTATGGGATGTAACAAGATTTCTGATTTTAATAGACGAAAGTCACAGATGGCTTAATGCTAAGAAAACACATGCACTTGATCTTGTATCTGTTTATTTAAGAGAGGCAAGAAAGTATTTTGGCGGAATTGGTCTTGCATCTCAAAGAGCTGCAGACTATGTTCCCGAAGGATCTGACAATGATGCGGTTAACAAGCTTAAGAATATTTTTGAACTTACTCAATACAAGTTTGTGTTTAGGCAAAGCTCCAATGCAAAGAAGCTTCTTTATCAGATATTTGATGGAGAACTGACAGGAACACAGATTGAAAAAATACCGAAACTTGAAATAGGACAGTGCATTTTGTTAATCAGTGGTGACAAGAATATTGAGTTTAAAGTTCACTTAACCAAGGAAGAAGACAGACTGTTTTCCGGAGGACTTTAAGAGGAGTATACATGAAGAAAAAATTGATAACGGCTGCAGCCACTATATGCACACTTTTCATGGTAGTTATTATAATCATTGGAAGCGTGATGGCAAGTCTTGCGGCCGTGCTTTCCGGTGGAGAGGAAGAAGAACAGAAAACTGCAGATAATGATGTTTATGTTGAGAACTCTCCACTGTCTGATACAGTGCTTGCACTTAAGGATGAAATTGAAAACGAATTAAAAAAATATGGAAAGGAAGAATATGTTTATCTTGTCCTGGCACTTGTACAACAGGAATCAGGAGGGCAGGGAGAAGACATATTTCAGTGTTCAGAAAGTCTTGGAAAAGCGCCAAATTCAATTGACAGAAAAACGTCAATAGAACATGGAGTAAAGGTCATATGCAACCTTTTAAATCACGAAAAAATAAAGGTATCATCACCGCAGGACATAGATCATATCAAAATAGCACTGCAGGCTTACAACTACGGTGGTGGTTACATTACATACATTAATGACACATCAGGATTTGGAAGGGATACAACAAAGGAACAGATCGCAAATGTTGGTAAATGGACACAGAGTAATGCCCTTGCATATCAGAAAAAAATGAGTGCGCAGCTTAACGGCGGCACAGCAAAGAAAAGAAGTGGAAGTTCTGCAGAAATACTTGGTCCATATGCTTACGGTGATGCATATTACACTACACACGTTTTAAGATATTATCTTTCAGATGATACAGGCGGAGTGACAGAGGTTAAGGCGGGAGAAGCTGCAAAGGTTAAGTATGAAGACAAGCAGAAATTCATATGGAACGGAGCAGTGCTTCCAAGCAGTCAGGATGCTGTTAAAAAATACTTAACAACAATAGAAGTAAAGATATATGACGAAAACGGTAAAAGCACAACCATGAAATTAACAGTACACAAGAAGCTTGCAGGAGAATTTAAGGCAGTATTTGATGACATGTACAAGATTAAATTCAGAATTAAGGCTTCTCAGACTGCAGCGTATGTTTGGAAAACAATAATCGGAACTGGAACAGTGTCGCAGCATTCATATGGACTTGCCATTGACATTAACTGGAACGATAATCCTTGTTTCTATAACATTAACACGGATGTATCTAATGGTTATGGTGGTTATCAGCCGGGAAAAAATCAGTACAGTGTAACCAAGGAAGTAATTAGCATATGGAAAGCACACGGATTTTATTGGGGCGGTGACTGGCAGGGAAAAAAAGACACTATGCATTTTTCATATACAGAAAGGTAGAAAGTCATGAACAAAAACAAGCTATTTGGAATAACTTTAATAATCATTGCAATAGTGATTGCAGGTTACAATATTTTAACCCCTCTATTAAGAAAAAACAAAAGCAGTGATGAAAAGGAAATAATTACTACTACAGTCCAAAACAGTGTGGAGGTAACAGAACCGGTGACGGTCATAGAGACAGTTGGTGAGGAAGAAACAACGCCTGAAGAAACCATTAATGAAAATGTGACAGTTGATGAATTTAGGGAAGAACACCTTGAAATGCAGGAATTTGAAGTACGTCTTCCGGGTGATGATGTAATGGCAATGGTCGACAATGACAGTGAAAACCTGAAAAAAACAGTGCAGGCTTTTGTCAACGGTTATGGTTATGGCAATGCCAAGTATGCTGACTATGCCGGTGACATTCAAATTAATACAAATGACGGAATTGTTGAGATGACGTATTATCTAAAATTTGAAAGAGATAAGGCAGTATATTTTTATGTGACTTATGACAGGAACACTAAGGAATGGGATACAAGATTAGCCTGAAAGGAGAGAACATGAAAAATAACAGAAGAGCATATTTATGTTGCAGTGATGGAATGGAAAGTTTCTATGAAGATTTATGGGACAAGAGACTTGGTGAATATATTACAAGGGTGGATTCGATTGATGATTCAACAGGGGTTTACATTATAGACAGAAAAAACATTGATAATGACAAGGTTAAGAAGGTTGTTGTGGAAGCACAGATGAAAGGCATAAGAGTATGGAATCTTAATAAACAACTGATTGATGAGGAACTTGTTGATGCAATTTATAATGACAGACTTAATTCAAGAATCAAAGGAGCTGAGATTGAAATTGAAAGATAAGTTAAGAAAGAACAAGGAAGCCATAAGATTTTTCATTATTATTTTCTTTTTTGTGGGAGGCTATGTTTTCTTTTTCTCTTCTACTGTCTGGATGCCGGCATCTGCGGATGCCTCTTATCTTACAAACATAGGAGAGGAAAACAAATGGGAAGACAGATACATTACAATTAACAGATGGCAGTATTCAGAAAATCAGCATTTAATGGAAGTTGACCTTACAGTTGATAATAAATCATATGATGGCATTAACAAATATAAATACAGTGCCGTTGACTTAATGGGAAATGTTCTTAAGTGTGAAGCAAAAATAGAAGAAGACAATTGGATTGTTCTAAGAATATCTGACATTCCAAAAAAATGGAGTGACATTTCATTAAGGCTTGAAATGCCTGACGGTAAGGGAAATTGGTTAAAGCTATATACAAACATTGTGGATGTGGAAAAGGTTGCAAAATTTGACAATCTGGACCGAAACGGTTATCAGGCTCAGAAATTTAACATCGAAATTAAAAACATGCAAAAAGAGATTCAGAAGAATAATAAACAGATTAATAAGCTTAATGACGAAATAGCAGAAGTTCAGAAGGAAATTGAAAGAATTAACAAGGATAAACTTTATCAGACGGAAAGTGAACAGGCAGAAAGTGATTCACTGATAGCAGATGCAAATTCGACTATAGCATCAAAACAAAAACAAATACAGGAATTAATTGCAGACACAGATGAAATAAACAAACGAATAGAAATGAAAAACAGAGAAAAAACAGATTTAGGTATTTAATCATGAAAGCTAAAGAAAAGTGTGAATGGATAAAACAGAATATAAGCATTGTTGATTATGCGTCTTCCATTGGTTTTACAGTGGTTAGAAAAGGAAAATTTTATAGCCTTAAAGAACATGATTCCATTATGATTGATCCTTATAAAAATGTATATTGGCAAAATTCCATTCCGGGATATGGAAGATGTATAGGTGAGAAGGGATCAATAATAGATTTCATAATGCGATTTGACAACATGAGTTTATATGAAGTCATAAGACAGTTTGAGGGAGAAATCCCAAACGACAGTCAATGTCACGTTAGAAAGGAAAAAAGAGTTTTCTCCAAAACAATGAAGCTTCCGGAAAAGGATACAAACATGAGAAAAGTGTTTGCCTATCTTATTAAAACAAGAAAAATAAATCAAAAAGTTGTTCAGTTTCTTGTTGATAATAAAATGCTATATCAGGATGTATATGGTAATTGCGTATTTGTTTCATATGACATTAAAAACAATGACATTCCGGTATTTGCCTGCAGAAGAGGAACAAACACTTACAAGCCGTTTTATGGAGATGTAGAGGGATGCGATTATAGTCAATGTTTTTATGTTGACAATGAAAGTAACGAAATTGTAGTGACAGAATCTGTCATAGATGCAATGAGCATCATGACCATGATAAATAATCATAAAAAATATAACTATTTGGCTCTTGCAGGTGTCGGAAAATGGGAAGCAATTAAGACTTATCTTGACAAGGGAAAAATTAAAAAAATCATAATTGCCACTGACAATGACAAGACAAATGATAACCAAGGCGGTATCCCATGCGCACAGCTTATATGTTCGTACGTTAAGGAAAATTATCCTGACGTGGAAAGAAAATGGAAATTACCACCGGCAAACTGTGGAAAAGATTGGAATGATGTTTTAAAAGGAATGGAGGAATTAAGATGATTATATTTGTAGGAAGCAAGGAAAAAGGATATTTTTGTGAAGATGTTGCCACAAAGATTGATACTACAGTTGAATATATTGATACAGACATTCACATTAATAATCAGATACCGGAAATAATGAATTACAAGGAAAACTGCGAATACCTTGTCATTGATGTTGAACAGTATGCAGATGATGCGAATTTAATCATTGATTCCATTATGAAAATAAAAGAAGCTGTTAACACAAAGGTAATTATATATGCAGTAGCGTTTTCACCTAAGTCTGAACTTTTATCAGGATTATATGAAAAAGGAATTCAAAATTATATTTTTTCGGAACTTTTGAGTGATAAAAAAAGAGATTTAACTAATTGCATTAACGGTTTCCACGAAACTTTTGGATATGAAAGTATGGGAATTTATTTTGAAGGTGAGGATGAGGAACAGTCAGAAGAAGCAGCTAAAAAGGAAAAGGTTAAAACAATAGGAGTTGCCGGTTCGGTAAGAAGAATGGGAACAACAACACAGGCACTACAGATTGTAAAGTACCTTAAATTTAATGGATACAAGGCAGCTTATTTTGAAATGAACAATCATGGCTTTGTAAATGCAGTAAGGGAATTTTATGAGGAAGCTGAATTTGATGAAATGGAAGGACTTACAACATATCAGAGTGTTGACATGTACTACAAAGCTGAACGTCTGAAGGAAATTCAGGATAAGGATTATGAATACATAGTATATGATTATGGAGTTTACAACGAACATGATTTTAACAAGGTTTCTTTTTTGGAAAAGGACATTCAGATATTTGTAGTAGGAAGCAAGCCTGATGAATTTGGAAGAACATACGATTTGATCAAGAGTAATTTTTACAATGATGTGTTTTACATATTTAATTTTACTTCTGAAGCTGAAAAGAAAGATATAAAAGAACTCATGGAGGATAAGGCAGACAAGACTTTTTTTGCCGATGAATCAAAGGATCCTTTTACTTTTGGAAATTCAGACATATATAGGAAAATGATTCCAATAGAAAACAAGAGCGAAGAGAAAAAGGAAAAGAAATCAGGATTTTTCAGAAAAAGAAAAAAATAAGGAGGAAGACAATGGATAGCAGAACAGAAAAATTTATGAAATTAATGGAACAACTTGGGGCAGACATTGACATCCCGGATGAATTTGAGTTCGAAAAGCCTGATGAAGAAGTAATTCATGAGTGGGATGAGTTAGAAGGTGGTGGTACGGATGAAGCTTAACAGAATGCGTGAGGAAATGATTAACAGTTTTATTGACTGTCTTAAAAAAGATACCATTCCCTGGCACATGGCATGGAGCACGGACAGACCAGTAAATGCCGTAACAAACACAAGATATCGTGGAATAAACAAGATGTGGCTGTCATTCATCCAGAAAATGGAAGGATGGGAAGATCCAAGATGGTGCACTTTTAAACAGGCACAGACACAAGGCTGGAAAATAAAGCCCGGATCAAAAGGAACAAGAGAGGAATTTTGGTCTTTATATGACACGGAGGAAAAGAGAAAACTTACTCAAAGGGAAGCTAAACAGTTATCCGATGAATTAACACTTGAAGAGTTCAAGAATAGAGTAAAACCAATATCCAATGTGTATACGGTGTTTAATGGTGAGCAGATAGATGGAATTCCAAAATATGAGGAAAAAACATACGAGTTAAACACAGAAGAACTTTTACAGAAAAGAGACACCTTACTAAAAAACATGAATGTTGATTTTTCGGAAGGTGGGGACAAGGCATTTTATAACCCAAGTCGTGACAGAATAACATTACCTGAAATGAACAGATTTGAGACTGAATATGATTACATGGCAACACTGCTTCATGAAGCAGGACATGCAACAGGTCATATAAGCAGACTTAATAGAGATATGACAGGGGTGTTTGGAAGCCCTGAATATGCAAAGGAAGAATTAAGGGCTGAAATTGCATCAGCTTTTACTGCGCAGGAATTAGGCCTTGATTATGAACAAAATGAGCACATGGAAAACCATGAGGCTTACGTGCAAAATTGGATTGATGTTTTGGAAAACGAGCCAAATGAACTGTTTGCAGCCATTAAGGATGCAGAAAAAATTTCAGACTATCTAATAGAAAAGGGCGAATTTGGATTAGAAGAAACTGAAATGTCAAAAGATGCATCTTTCATGAAACATATGGATACGTACGTTGCTTTGCACAGAGAATACATTGAAGAGGTATCACAAAATAAAGAGCCGATAGTAATAAACGGTTACGGCGGACCGGGAGCAGGCAAGTCTACAGCATGCTTGGAAATTACTGCAGCCCTGAAAAAGGAAGGCTACAATGCTGAATATGTTCAGGAATATGCCAAGGAACTTGTTTATGAAAAGGACATGGAAATGTTGGATGGATCTCCGGAACACCAATATGAAATTTTAAAGGAACAGACAAGAAGAATGGATAGGCTGTATGATCAAGTTGATTTTATAGTGACTGATTCTCCGGTGATGTTAAACACAATTTACAACAAGCAGTTAACACCTGAATATGAATCGCTTGTAAATGAACTGCAGGGAGAATACATTAATTATTCTTTTTTTATGGAAAGGGATGCCTCAAATTTTGAAAAAGAGGGACGTATTCACAATCTTACAGAAAGCATTGAAAAAGACAATGAAATTAAGGACATGCTTCAAAAGAATGAGATTAAATACAAAACCTATAATCACGAAAATGTTAATGAAATAGTTAATGATGCAATAGATTTCTATGAAAAAATTAACGAAGGAAAGAGTAACGAAAAAGAGGTGGTTAGGGATGCAGAAAATATTCAATTAACCGGTGCAGAAGCTGCAAGATTTAGAATGGCCATGAAAGGTCAGGAACGTGCGCTTGACATGTTCATGAATGATGAAAGCATTCCTGAACACATTAAAAGTGACAGCATGGCCATAGGGAAAGAGGCTGAGAAATATTTTAGTGAAGGATTAAGCATTGGTGAAGTTATCATGAATCATACACAGGACATAGATAATTCATGTAACATTTTTAATCCAGCGTACACAAAAAATCTTCTTTCAGGATTGTACGCAAAAACTAATGATGAATATAGAAATCTGAAGGAATTGCCTAACTTATGGAATGAAAGAGAACTGGTGGAAATATCGGAAGGACTGGCAGAGCAGCTCATAAATGAACAGATACCAATAGCATCAGGGATGTTCGCTTTGGATCAGGTAGATAATCCTAGGAACTTTCAAGGCTATAAGGGTTCCAAGTTTTTTGTAAATGAAAACGTGCTAATAAATGCATGTGAAAATGGCAAGGTTAATCTTGTTAAATGTGAGCAGGTCGAAACACCGGGATTTGAAACGGGTAAGTATTATACGGTAAGCGAGTATGATTTTATATCAAGGGAAATCGACAGAGAATATACGCAGGGCAATAAATATCTTTGGGACAGATATAAGACGCAGGAGAATATTGATAACATAAAAAATCCGGAAGAGCAGAAATACATTGAACCAAAGACTAACAAGTTTAAACTTATCCTGAAAGGAAAGGAACATTCGGATGGCATTACACTTGGAGAAGGAAAAGGCGGCATTGTAAAACAAATGTCAGGAAAGGCATTTTCAGATGAAGTTGCAAGTGCCTTTAAGAAAGATGAACAGTTCAGAATCTTTACAGACAAGGTAAAGGATGTTTATGAATTTGAAAACAGCAAAGGAATACCAAAAGAGTTCAGAACAACCACGGATAACATGGAAGTAATCAATAAGGACATGTTACTTACACAGCATGAGTTAATTAGCAACATGAAGCAACCTGAAATGAAAGCACCGGAACAAAATGTCATGGATTTTTTCAAGAATACCGGTACTAAAACTAATACAAAAGCAAGGGGGATGAACAGAAGAATGGAAATAGAATTGTAAGGAGGATTTAAATGAAAGAAGAGTATATATATTCAGTGCAGGCAGCTTTTCTTTTACAAAAAACAATGCGGGAAATACAACATATGTGTGAAAAAGGAAGACTTAGGGCTACAAAAATAACAAAAGGAAAAGAGAAACTTCTAATTGATGCATCATCGGTGGAAGACATCTTTTATAAACAGATATCAAGATATAACAGAGTTTATAAGTACCTTAATTTGTCCGAGGAAGAAAGACTTGATTACTGGAATAATGTTGAGAAAAACATACAGATAAAGTTAAACACTGTAGATTATCTAAGCTTAAAGCAAGTGGCATATCTGCTAAACGTATCAGGTCAGGCCGTAACAACAATGATAGATACAAAAGAAGTAATGTGCTTCAATCTGTTTTATAAGGGAAGGGAAAGAAAATTCATCGATGAAATTTCCCTGGCAAAATTTGTCAAGAGACGTCTTGATGAAATTAAGGAAAAATATAAGTACCTCATATCCTACATTAATACGGAAAACAAGATGTTATTTTGGGAGGAACATGAGGAGGACATCGAAAAAATAATTGATTTTGACAACAAGAAAAGAGTGAGACAGTTAAGAAATCAAAGAGAAAGGGAAAGAATGAGTAAGCAGACGGAAACGTTAGCTGATAATAAGGAAAATGGCAAAGTTTAAAAAAGGTTTAGTTAATGACATAAGAGATGAATACGACAGAGAAGAAAAGCAGAAGAAATTAAGAGAAAAATATGAAACTCCGGAAGATGTTTTAATTGTTGAAAAAGACAATACTGTTAAGTTTTTTGTAAGAACAACCGGAAACGTTATTAAGCTTGTTGTTGGAATCATAATATTCATTCTTGCAGTCATTGGATTAACAGCAATTGTATATCCTGAAACAAGAAATGAACTCATTCATCAGGGAATGGCCATTCTTAATGAATTAAAGGGATATGTAGGATTGTAGGAGGAAAAAATGTTTTTAACTGAAAAGGATTTACGTGATGCATTTTGGAAAAATTACAATTACTCAAAAAGAGCTTTAAAGTACCAGTTTGAATGTGATGTACGGCCGGGAGCTGCAGATCTGGTTACGGTTGAACAGTTTCAAGGCAATTATCAGATTAATGCATTTGAATTTAAATTAAGCGACATAAAAAAAGCCATACTTCAGGCCAAGGAAAATGCAAAATTTGTAAACAAGAGTTGGATAGTAATTCCTGATGAAAAGAAAGAGTTGGTTGAAATGAAATATGGAAACATTTTAAGAAATTATGGGATTGGTGCAATTACTGTTGAAGAAGGTGGCAGATGGAACATGATCATAAGACCGTTATACAGAACAGAAATTATGCTTAATCAGACAATAATAAATTTGCTTTTTAATTAAAAATAAAAAAGCACCTTACGATGCTTTTTTATGGATCACAATAAATATTACCAAGATATA
>OOAD01000693.1_pt1 | contig 22126 bp, 26 predicted proteins | sample 1671151 | NCBI WGS metagenome assembly OOAD01 (sample SAMN06348127, study PRJEB24527) | human gut metagenome | biome: human gut; feature: ankylosing spondylitis patient; material: feces | host: Homo sapiens | place: China | collected 2015-10
GACAAGCTGGCGGTCGCCGCCTAACGGGGCTAAAATTCACTTGCGAAACTTAAGTGAATAACATAATCACCTTTTCTTACAATTTTGTAAATATCGATATTGCTTCGCTCAAATTGGATATCCAAATTTAGATCATCCCTGTTCACCATACCTTTTTCTTGGCTTGCAGCAAGGATATTGGAATATTCCATTTGTTTGTTGCGTTCATTGATAACCTCAAATAATTGTCCATACGAGTATTCTTTGCCTTGGATTTTTGAGTATAATTTTTCAATAATCGCAGACTTTAGTTTCTTCAAGTCCTCAATGATTTTGTTTTGAGTTGCAATGCGTTCGTCAAGGAGTGATAGCAGTCTAGCGATTTTCTTCTGTTCTTCAATACAAGGATTATAGGTGTTCACACCTTTTAAATGTTCACCATATAGATGTACAACTGATACTCCTTGTGCAACTTTTGCAATATCATATTTCCGTTTAGCATTTAATTGATAGCTCATGAAAGAACCATTATGCTTATGCAAACGAATGATGTTTAGGTCTCCACTTAAAAGGATATTTTTTTTAAGAACACAGCGAGCTGTTGCTATATCTTCTAGTCGCTCTTTCTTCCATTCCCCCTCAAACTTCGGAAATCTCAGATTTGGGACGTTAGAGTTTGATTTTCTCTAATTTATAGATATAACCCTATAATTAAGGATTACATGACAACAAAAACAATTAGAGAAATTGCGTTAGCTTGGAAGAGTGATAAGCAACGTTATGTAAAGCAGTCAACTTATGGTGTTAATTCTAGAGAACCATCTTTTACCATCATTTGGTGATTATGACTCTCTCAGTGAAAAACTGGTACAGGAGTTCGTCCTACAAAAATTGGAGAATGGGCTCAGTGTTAAAACGGTAAAGGACATACTCATCGTTCTCAAAATGGTAATGAAATTCGGTGTGAAAAATGAATGGATGAACTATTGCGAATGGGATATCAAATACCCGACATCTGAAACCAATAAAGATTTGGAAGTACTGACTATAGCTCACCATAAGAAGATCCTTGATTTCATCAAAGAGAATTTTACGTTTCGTAATCTCGGTATCTATATTAGCTTGACTACCGGGCTACGTATCGGTGAAATCTGTGGATTAAAATGGTCGGATATAGATGTTTGCAACGAAACTATAACCGTAAGACGTACGATTGAACGTATCTATATGGTTGAAGGCGATTGCAAACATACCGAATTGGTAATCAATACTCCCAAAACGAAAAATTCCTGCCGGGAGATTCCGATAAATAAGGAGCTATTGGCTATGGTTAAACCACTCAAGAAAGTTGTAAACAACGAGTTCTATGTATTGACAAATGAAAAGAAGCCAACAGAGCCTAGAACTTATCGTAATTATTATCACCGTTTGATGAAGCGTTTGGAGATACCTCGTTTAAAATACCATGGATTGCGACACAGCTTTGCAACCCGTTGTATTGAAAGTAACTGTGACTATAAAACGGTCAGCGTATTACTCGGCCATGCCAACATAACGACAACTCTTAATCTGTACGTACACCCTAATATGGAGCAGAAGAAACGCTGCATCACCAAGATGCTTAAATCCCTCAGAAAATGATTTTCTTTTGACGGCAAATAACCTAGTACTGATTTTCAAAATAGGTAAACTATATTATTTGTAATAAGGTAATAAGGAAAATGAGTCATATTGTAATATTTATGATTTTTCATATAGTAATTTGTATGTATTATTATAGATCAGCATCCGGTTTGCTCCATGTCTACGACACCAAACAAAACTCGGCTGAGTGGCTTTGGCTACCAGTGAAGGACTTCATTCCAATGCCACTGTGAGAAACAGCAGGGTTTCACTACGCTCCACTCAGCTGTTTCTCACAGTGTCAATGAGGTTGGGAAGCTGGTCTTCAAACGATGATTTGCTCGATGGTTCTACCGAACGCAGGCTGACGCTTGCGGAAGTAGAGCCATCGAATGGTTTTGGAGGTTAGCTCACGGATGTTGGTCACCACTTCCGACTTATCGTATTTTATGCGATGCCGGAAGTGACGACCTTTTGGGAAGGATATGCCATCCGTTTTGCTCCGTGTCTGCAACACTAATCTAACTTCATGGTTATTGATTTTCTGTAACTATGCAATTTGTATCACGATTCAAATACTGTACAAATGTACACAGATACTTGCTACAAGAAGAGTTAAAGCTTGAATCAATTGGATTATAAGTTTTTCATTTGATATTTTTGAAAAGATAAGAGCCTATTGCAACGGGTAAAATGGAGAATACTGATGCCATGAAACTGCCCGATAAAAATACCAATCCGGTCATACCATCTTTTATAAAGATACATATCCATCCAAAAGCTGCTACAGATAGCAACAAGATGACAAGGAAAGATATTATTATCGCTCTTTTCCACCATGCGGTAACTCTTCGGAAAGAGAACCAGGCACAACAGCCGGCAAGGGGATATACTATGATAAATAGACAAAAATACAATCCAGACATATAATTTTCCCAATAAATATCTGGCCCAAATGTATATAGCAAGGGATTTATTACTATAGAAATCATACCACACAGTAGCATCAGCGCTTCAAATTTCCAAAATCGTTTATCTGTCAATTTCATGTCCCCAAAAAATTATAGCGAATAAACATATATAGACAATGATTACAAAAGCCCAGGCACAAATTTTCCATCTTAACCTTGTTCTGTCGGATAGTTGACCGAAACGGATATAGTATCTTTCGCTCCGCTTCCCATAGTCCACGAAACAAACAAGGATGTAACAAATGGCATATATACAAAAAAACACCGTGAAATTCTGCCAGAACAATAGTATAGGAAGGCATAATAGCATCACAAGACCATAATCTAAAAGCCTGACATTCCAAGTATTGGGCATGGTCTCTTTTGGGTTGTTTCTGCTGAGTGCCATCAATGCATATGCCCTTGTCTTAACAAAGCTGTTGAAAATAAAAACAAAAGTATTCCGTATCCGCATACCTGTTTGCTCCCGTTTGCACCAACGGCGAATATACGTGTAGCTGTCGCTAAACATTCCACTTTTGAACATACAGCAATGCTTGCTCTTACGAGCTTCCTTTATTATATCCAATACCTCGTTCTTCTTGCCGTTGTGGATTAGGGTAATAAGATAAAGAAGTCTGTCAGGATCATGATCCATCCTCGATTCATCGGGATAGAAAAGGTCAGCATCAGGGTTGTCAGTCAGAAATTTCGACATTACAGTAGCTGCGCCTTGAAATACCTGCTCAAACAGATTGCTAAGCTCATCCAAGTTGGTTGTTTTGGGGATTTCATATGAAGCCAAAACTTGCCCCGACAGAGAATAAGCACCGGTTCCACGCAAACTCAACGGCTCCATTTTGTTTTCAGACGCGTCCCATATATCCCACCATAAGTCATCGGCATACATCGGTTTGACAATAAGTTTGGCTTCATCAGTATGAAAATACAGACAGAAATAATAGCCTCCTTCAACCTTGAAGTTGATATAGGAACTCTGGCGAAAGCCATATTTACGACTCACGCTACGTCTTGCATCTGCAACCCTCTTATTGTATTCCTTACTGTTCATCCTTGAATTATTCAAAGTGGATTATTACAAAGTCTGTTGTATTTCGTCTCTTTTAATGAAAAGCTTAATAACTGGGCTTTGTTTACTCTATTATTCTAGTTTGGCTTTACCCTTTATGATAGGAATATTAAAGAACCCATTTTGGAAGGTGATATTGTATCTGTCACCTATTTCAGCTTGCTTATAAAAATCGTTTCCAAAATCAATTGCTATTACTCCAAGTTCTTTATTTTCAAAATGAAATTCTACATCAAAATGAACTCCTGCTCTATAAAGAGAACTGAAATCTTTGTTAATTATAGTTGCTGATTCATTGTAATATTTATACTCGGACGGAATATAGTAATTCGCTATTTCAACACCAAAGATTAGCAGCACACCTATTATCAATCCCATTGCCGAATGTATAAAAGAATAGAAAATAGCACCCAAGTATTCTTTCCAATTCCATATGATTTCTTTATCTCGAATAAGCCGTATTATACCAACAGCCAAACCAGTTATGGCACAGAGAATGTACCACCACCATCCAACCTCAAACAGAGTATTTTGATTTATTATTATTCCCTGTCGGCAGAAGAAGAGGATTGGCAAAAGAAGCCATAATGACAAGTATTTTGAAGTACTTTCTGATGATTCTACCTTTTTACAGTATTTTTTTGCGCGTTTCTTTTTCATACGTCGTTATACATGGTTCCTATTTTTCTTTGATTAGTCTACAAATCTACAAAATAATACCATTCATTAGTCTGTAATTATCAGCTTTTCTTTTGTGATTCAGTTATATAGATGGTTTGTTGCTATATTCATCTATTTTCGTATCTTTCCCATTGTTTGTTCCAAACCTTACCTGAATTTCCCCTTTGCTCCTAACCATCCACTTATCGGTAAATTCATAGTTGTCAAGGAACTTTTGGATTGAATTTCATTATCATAATGATCGATATCATAAACACAATCACTACACCGACAAGAGCACACGCACTCGCTATTCCCACCGTTTCAAGGTCGCTGGATTCATGATGAAACCATAAGAAACCAACCATTTGATTGGCCCATATAGTAGAAAACATCAAATTGGAGCAGCCTGTACATAAGTCCGTTATACTCTGGGAGATTTTGGATATCAAGAAACCAAATATCAGTTGAAATACAGGCAATGTCACACAAATGACAACACCACATTCATAAAACAGAGAACAGTAGGATATTTGAAGATAGGTCGCAGCGCATACGATAAAGATAGGAAGTATAGTCTTACGCCTACCTCTATTATGCTTTATCAATATCGCCAGACTTACCATTAGTGCTAAGGATAAACCAAGTACTAACTCTACCTGTACGCTAATTTCATCTGCATTGGCTTTGGGAACAATGCAAAACATGATTATTGCTTCCAATAGGAATAATCCTACTAATAACAATCTATCTTTTATAGTTAATCTTTCCATTATGCAGATATTTTGCCGACTATAAACCATAAAAGAAATACTACCCATAATGATATGACAAATGCAATACTACCCAAAGGAATAACCCACGACCAACTTTTGTAATAAAACGCCTCCAAGTGAGTCAATCCTGTTAGAAGGGTCGGATCATTTTCATCAGCTTCCCGAAATGATTTGTATTGTGTTATGATGCCGGATTTAGTGTCAATGACAAAGTAGTATTCGCTTCCCGGAGCTTCGTTTACGAAATACCGCTCTCCATAAATAGAGTCGCCTGAAACCTTGATTTTAGTTACTCATTCAATGACATCCTTCCCATCTTTGCGAATATACCCTGTAAAATATTCACGGTCAAAGTCATCCGAAATAGTTTCTAATTCATAGCCGTTTGGTAACGTTGCGTGATAATACCCATCTATACCGCAACCTGTACCAAAAACTGAAGAACAGGTAAAACCACCTATCATGCAACCGAAATAGAAAGTATATATGAACACGAACGGAGATATAAATGTCAATATTGCATTCCGTTTTTTGTTTTTCTTGCTTCGCCAACATACGATACCAACCAATGGCAATGCAATCACTATTGCCAGCAATGTAAAGACAATTAATTGTATTATAATGCCAAGTAGTATCATCTTTTGTGATTTAATTGTTTTATTTCTGCTTTCCAGGAATCAATTTCTTTTCCTTGCTTATAATCTTCTAAATAGTCTGAGTATTCGTCGTCACTTGGAGCTATTACTGTAACACTTTCGTATAGTTCACCGTACCCTTTGGGAAGGACTTCAAAAACGATCAATCTTTCATCCGACAATTTAATAATGTGATTTGCAAGTCCTATTGTTTCACGAATACTATTAATAGTAGCTATATTTATTTCAAGATTATCGAATTTATCAAGCTTTGCATCATCAATGACAACTTGACTGAAAGAGCTATTCGCATAACAGATTGCCGTTTTGTCTTTTCTGACAAAATAGACTTCCATACGTTCAATGCCACTGTTATCGGTGGCGACTCCGATACGGCAGTAAGCTCTCTCAAAAGTGAAGGGTATAATTATTTTTTCTACTGAACTGGGTTTAATGGGCGAAGGATAAGTTTTGTTCATTCCTTTCCGCCATAAACATATGAATAAGAATATGGCTAACGATAAATTCATCCACATACCCAAAGACAATCCGTCGATATACATGTAGCTTTGTTCAATAAGCAAGTCATTGTCTGTTGGCTCCACCACATATTTTAAGTATACATAAGTATTAGCCCATGTAAGAAGTTCATATAGTGTTATAAGAAAAAATATTATGAGACCTGCTATTTTCTGCCACTTTTTCATAAGTAAAATATTAAGCACAGCTGCACAAATTTACAAAAACCATCTTTTATATCAATAATGCAAAGCCAGATTGTACCTTGCAAATTTAGAGTACCCATTTTTTGGTAATTTAAACTTTCCCACTTTGTTGGTTTGTTCTATTTACATTCATTAACTCTTTTTGTGTATCTGAACCAACATCGGAACTACTAAAAATAGTTTCCCTGTTCACCATACGATAACTCCTGCCGGACAGCCGGATGATTTCGCAACGGCAGAGCAGCCTGTCAAGCAGAGCCGTTGTAACCGCTTCATCACCGGATGTACCCAGCCAGGTCGTGATATCCTGACTGGCTGTCAGGATGAGCGATCCTTTTTCATAGAAACTGCTTACGAGCTTGAACAGTAGCAGTACGTCTTCTCCTTTCAAGGGGTAAAGCATCACGTCATCAACCGCCAACAGGTCTGCCTTTATCAGGCGTTTGTATGTTTTCATGGCATATCGGGATACGTCCTTCATCCTGATGCAGTCAAGCAGTTCCTCCAACGTCACCAGATAAGCCTTATATCCAGCCTTGACAGCTTCATGAACAAGACCGGCAGCTACAAAGGTCTTCCCCGTGCCGGGGTTGCCACTCAGAAGGAGATTGTATGCCCGGCTTATCCATGTAAGCTCACAAAGTTCACGCATCTGCCTGCGGTCTATGCCGTCAGTCCGTGAATAGTCATATAGGGACAAGTCATGTCTTTGCGGCAATCCGGCGGCTTTCAGCCTGCGGAGGTATTTCCCGTTTTCCTTTTCACGTATCTCCCGCTCAAGGAAGGCATACAGGAACTCCGAGTAGGTAGCACCGGATTCCTGTGCGGAATGAAGCAGCTCTTCCAGTTTTCCGGCTCCGGTCAGGTTTGTGAGCCTCAGGCGGCGTGCATATTCCATTATCATTTTCTTATTTCTTATCATGGGCTAAAAGAATTTCGTTATAGGTTCTCATTATTTCAGAATCCGGTCTTCCTGCCGGTATCGGCACATCCTGCCGGCTTCTTTCTTTATATATATGCTCGCACAGGCTGCAGACAGAATTGCCGTTATAGATTCCCTGAACCAGACACGTGCCTATTGCTTCTGCAAGTATGCTTCCACTGTACAGGGGAACCGCGCGGACAAGTACTTTCAGATTTTCCCTGTAATAGCGTTCTTTCTTCTCCTGCAGCCTTTCCAGCCACAGGGATACTCCGGGTGCTCCGCCGGTATGTGCAAGAATCTGTTCTGCCAGATTCCGGCCGGAATCTTTAGGACGGCTATGGCTTCTGTCACGTATTGTCTTTCCCCTGAGCCGGCAAAGCTCATGCCTGCAGATGAGCTTGCCTGTTTCCCTGGCGTATATTTCCACCTTGTCGCCTGTCTCATGCAGCCACACCATAGTATCTCCGTTCCTGTATGTTCCATGCGGCAGCGTATAATAGTTTCCCTGATATTGTACCGTATTGTCCTTACGGACATGATATTCCCTCATCTCCTCATGAGGGGGCCGGGGTGTCCCGTAATAAGGCATGAGGTACGTCCTTTCCTTCACGAATTCCTCTGACGGGACCAGCCGGGTAGTCCCGTGTTCCTTTCCGTTGCCGGTTCTTTCAAGCCAGAGCCGGACTTCCTCATTGAGCCTGTCCGTATCATGATAGGCACGTGCGACCAGAAAGTTTGACTTCACATACTTTACGACGTTCTCCACCTTTCCTTTCGACTCCGGATCGGACTTGCGGCAGAATACGGGCTGGAAATGCTGTTCCTTCACAAGGCTCTGGAATTTTTTTGTCAGGATCAGGTCTCCCAGATTCTCTCTGGCAAGGAGTATCTTGTCCTGGTCATAGACAATCTTCCGGGGCTTCCCTCCGAAATATGAAAATGCCAGCTCATGCGCATAGACCGCCAGTTCCGTGTTGAAGGGCTTCCGGCTGAAGTGAACGAACTTGTACCGGGAACGCGAGAGCACGGCGACAAAAAAATATACTTTCACAGCCTTTCCCTCCTGTGTGCGCATCCATTTCTCACCGAAATCCGCCTGGGCATATTCCCCGTAAGGGGTGTCCGGCAGTTTCTCGTAGTCCCGCCTGTGGGGTTCCCGACATTTGTCTATTCTGTATTTACTCCGTATCTTACCCGCGTAGTTGTACACGGTCTTCTGGCACACACCGGGGAAATCAGGATAGCATTCCCGGAGCCAGTCGTGCAGCCGGGCCACCGAGATCCAGGGGTATTCCTCCAGAATACTGCGCACATAATTCTCATACTTCTCCAGTTTCAGTGCATATTTACGGTGGGAGGCCTGTCTTCCGGCAAACTCCTCCTGATTCATGGCCAGATATTTCCTTACGGTCTTACGGTTCAGGCCCAGGCATTTTCCAATCTGCGTCTTGTTGAACCCCTTGGCCTGAAGTTCTCTTACTTTATACCACATATACTGTCTGTCTTTCAAATATCGGCTCATGATTTCCATAAAATGATGTCTGTCTGTTTTGAGCCGGCAAAGATAGGCATTCATTTTCCTGTAAAAGTGCGACATTCATTTTTTCCATTTTTTTGCCGATAAAATTACTGTTTACAGGAGTGGCAGAACTCTTCCCGCCTTATGCGGCAGTGCCGAAAGCGTGGTACTCGTCCGGGAACCGGCAGTTGCGGGAATTTATGCCGGTTTTCCTTTGCCCTTTCCCTTGCCTGCACGGACAAGCCTGCCGACCCTTATCATTGCCCTGGGAGTTGGATATACCGGGGTTTCCTTCCACCGGACGTTCCTGAGTGTGTTATATGAAACTCCGACCTGTTCCGCACTCAGGTTCTCATAGACGGCGGCGATGCTGCCGAAAAAATAATCCTTCCTTTCAAAAATCAGATGTACATAAACGACTTTGCTCATATTATATATAAATGCAAATAATAAATATATGCATATAATTCTGATAAGAACAGGCAAATAAGAAATATATGCACTTTTTCTGTTTCAGTATTTAAAATTCCGGTCTATAAAAAATCCCCATTTCCCATGAAAAGGAAACGGGGACGCAATAATAAAGGAGAGCCGTGTCACATGGCTTTGGCATATCCCGTCCGGACAAGGTCGGAGAGGAAGTTCTCGGGTGTGTCGGTGGCAATCCGCACACCGGCCTGTATCACGTAACGCTCGGCAAAATTGTGCATGTACTCCTCGTCGGTACATTCTGAATCCATCCAGCTTCTCTGACGAAGCTCACGCACAAACTCTTCAGCGTTGCCGGCAACGATACGCTCGTCGCCCGGCAACATATATGTTTTCTTGTTCATGTCATTCATACGGCTAATTTTTTTGCTCTAAGTTTATAATATAGTTTCTGCTTTTCCTCAAGGAAAGGAAAGTTTTCAAGCCGGATTCCTGCCGGAAGCGAGGCTTCCTTTGCAAAGATAATCATTCTTCCGAGGAATCGTACCCAATTTTCAATTTTTGTAAAATTGATGGTTCCCGAATGCTGGCGGAACTCCACCGTTCCGTGGAGGGAATAGGCTTGGAGATTTACTTTCATGTACCTGCTGCCAAGCAGGGTCTGCAGTTCGTCAAGGCTTCTTCTTGAGCGGATATTCTCATCAGAGAACCTGCGGAGTGAGCCACAGAAATGGTTCTCGTCCCCTCTGCGTGAGTTCGGCATGAACCTGTCAATCTCGGCCTCTGCGTGCTTGTAGGAAAGGAGCAGGTTCTGCCATGTGGTGATGTTGAAGTCGCTCGCATCCATATGCACGTGCAGTCCGCAGCTTCCATTTACTTTTACATTCAGAGCTTCCAGTACCCAGCATACCTTTTCCAGTTCGGCAAGTCCGTCCTCGCCTTCAAGCACGGGACTTACCAGCTCAAACGTATTGTTTCCGTCCAGACTGCCATCAGTGGTCAGCTTCCAGCAGCGTGAGGTATGGCTGCGTGAGGCAAGCTCCGCCACAATTCCGGCTTCCGCCAGCATATCAGCCAAAGCCTGCCTTGCACAATTATAGGCTTCAATCTCGACCCCGAACTTTCTTGTGAAAGAAAAGTCCAACCCGCTGACGCAGCATCCTGTCGGTACGGAGTTCAAGGCAGGAATCAGCCCCTCGTCCCTCATCCGTCTGTAAACGTTCCATACGAAGCCACGATTGCCGTTAGTCAATAACTCTGCAATTTCACGGTGGCTGAGTCCGAGCAGGAGCAGTTTCCGAATCTTTGATGTCTTTGTTCCACTTTCCTCTAAAATTCTTCTAATCTGTTCATTCATAATTTGTTATCTCCTTTATTATTGTACCTCTAAGATAGTGCTTTTTTCTGAATTATGCAAGTTTAACCTGCTATTTATCAGCGTATTAACTCTGATTAGCTTCTGCTAAAGAATGTATCCGCAGTTTCCTTTCACGGGATACCGGGGCAATCTTGCGACGGGCATATCCGGTTTGTCTGACTTTTTCGCAAGGGGAAGAACATCGGGGCTGTCCTTTCAGAGAGGTATCCGTAGCGGAAAGGCCGGGTGGCGTAAGCCTCCCGGTGAATTCCTGAATAAGGAAGAGCAAGAGGAGTTCCCGCACACGGGAACATGAATCGACGCATAGCGTTGATTATCAATATATTCAGAATTTCAGTGTTACAAATTCCGCATACATCTGTATGCGTCTTTTTTCCTTTCTTGTTGAAAAGCAAAGGTTTAAGTTGTAAGCATGCTTGTATGCGTGTCAATTATTTTACTAATTTTCAATATGTTATGTAACTTTCACCCCATAATGACAGGTAACGTTTGCCTGTAAAAACAAAAACAAATAGCTTTGTTCCAAACATTTATATGTATAACTAAAACGCATACAGAATGAAAGAACCATCAATAAAAATGATCAGACTTACTCCCACGGTAAAAGCCCGTCTGGACACTTTCAAGGGAAGCGATACGGTGTCCGTCTGCGTGGACCGGATGATTACTTTTTTTGAAATAACGGGATTCAATCCCCGGTATGCCTCCAAAAATCCGACAGCCTTGGTGGAGAAGCGTATGGAGGATATGATTAAAATCATCAAGGCACAGGAGCGCGAGATTTTCAGGCCTATCCTGCAAAAACTTTCCTCCCTTGATACGGCTCCGCAGGAGTCCGAGGACTACGTCCAAATGATGAACGAGCTGCACGCTCTGAAAGCGGAGAACGCAAGACTCCGGCAGCAGATCTCAGAAGCCGGGGAGCCGGACGGCATCGAGGAATGCAGGGAGAAGCTGCGGAGACTTGCCGCCCTGGTGAAGTACCAGCTTGATCCGGACAAGCTCCAGAAGGTGAAGTTCAGCGATGACGTGAGAATTCCGATGAACCAGCTGCGGCTTCTGTTCAAGAAAATAGACGAGGACTATGTATTGTAAGGTACACCGTCCGACAGCCACTCCGGGAAGCCCGGACAACAAGGGAAGATGTACGTTGCTGGTGGAATATCTCAGTAAGGAAGGCAGGACGGAGCGTCCCTATTATGATAATTTTTTTTCACAACAGAATGATTTTGTCACCCCGGCTACAGTCAGGCATCACATGGACAACAACCACCGGACCCTGGGAAGGAACGCCGACAAGTTCTATATGTTGACCATCAATCCTTCGGCAGATGAGCAAAGGCATCTGATAGAGAAAGTTACGGGGAAAAAGGTCAGCGAGTTTTCCGAACTCTCCCCGAATGAGCAGGAGAAAGTCATTGCAGAGCTGAAAAGATATGCACGCAGCTGCATGGACGGGTATGCGGCCAACTTTTACAGGGACAAGGTAAGGGACGGGAATGACCTGGTATGGTACGGACGCGTCGAGACGGAGCGGCATTACAAGAACGATGACCCACAGGCAAAGGACGGTATGGGCGGGGAGAAAAAGCCCGGACTCCAGCTCCATGTGCATGTCATCGTATCACGCATGGACCGCTCGCAGACCGTTTCCCTGTCGCCCTTGACGAAAAGCAGGGGCAACCGGCAGGTTCTTGACGGGAAAGAAGTGGTGGTCGGGTTCGACCGTTCAGAATGGTCTGCCCGCTGCGCGTCGCATTTCAACCAGACCTACGGCTATTATCCCCACTGCCACTCGAGGGAAGGGAATCTGAGGGAGTATTCCCGGAACTGGCAGCTTGAGAATGAGATGAGGAATGAAGCCGCAGCGAAACTGAAACAGGAGCTCCTGCACGGAGAGCTCAGGGAGGAAAGGAGGCTTTATGCCAATGCCTTCAGGCTGTACAGGTTTGTCGTGAACCCTAAAAAAGCCATCATAGCTGAGCTGAAACGTCTGGGGACTGACCTGCTCACAGGAAGGGACAGGTAGTTCGGGGACATTCAGCCGCATGGGAAAAGTCCGTACACTTCCTCCAGAATGCGGTCAAAGTTCCGGCTGACCTCTCCCGGCTCCAGAACCCGTACATCAGGAAGCGGCATTTCCTTCTTGTCATCATACATCCTGAGCTTTGCCCTGAAATAGCCGGCGTTGGAGCGGGTAGCGGAGCCGATAAACTCTCCCGGTTCCAGATCGGCGAAATCCTTTCCCTGGTAGATGTCCTCCTTCTGGGAAGAAACGGTCACGCTGCTGTTGGACGATGCTCCTGATTTTCCGGAACTTCGTGAGCGTCTTTCCTTTTCTTCCTTGCCGAAGAATAAGGGGTAATACTTCAGGGCTTCCACATCTTTTGTCCTTCCCAGGAACATATTGCCGAAATTGGCTTCTACGGAAGAACGGTCCAGTTTCCCGTACAGGTTCTCCAATTTTGCACCGGACTGGGTCAGCAGTACGAATGCCGCCTTATACTCACGCAGGACTGAAGGCAGCGTCTCGAAGTTCTTGATGTTCACCGTGGTCATCTCATCAAGGAAATAGACGAATGGAATCCTGTTCTGCATGGAGAACTGTCTGGCAGATATGGTCATGAGCATACTGATGACCGGGGCATAGACAGAATTCTTGGAGAAGTTGTTGCTTACGGCAAACATTTTGGGGCTCTCCGGATCGATCAGGTTGAAATCAAAGTCATCCCCTGAAAGGACATAGGCGATTTCCTCGTTCTGCGATATGGTCGCCAGATTGTTGCAGAGCGTCGAGAGATAGGATGCCTGGGTCTTCTCGGAGCCTTCCGCTTTCAGGTACGCTCCGGCAAGCATCTCCGACACCAGGTTCTGCTGCAGGAACAGGGACAGCTGCCTTGTCGAGGCCGTCATGATGAAGGCCAGTATGTGCGGGAGCGTGCAGTACTCGGGAAACTCGTCCCAAAACCGGAACGCAACCCCGCGCAGGATGCCCAGACCTCCGGCCACCCACTCATTCTGCTGTTCCTTTTTGGGGAGCAGCGCGAGCAGGATATCCTCCATCAGCTGGATGAGCTCCGTACGGTCCTTCACGACCTTGAGCGGGTTGAAGCGGTATGAGCGCTCGGGCCGGTCAAAACTGACATAGTAGAACTTGTGTGGATAGTTGTGCTTTTTGATAAGGTTGTAGGCGGTACGGGTATAGTCCGTATCTTTGAAGTCGTATATGAATCCGGCAAATCCCAGTCTCATATACTCGCTCAACAGCCATTTCCCAATGGACTTCGTCTTTCCGGATCCGGCTCCCCCGTAAACGAGGAAATTGGAATAATGGTAGTAGAATTCAAGATGGGCGTCCCGGAATCCGGACTCTACCGGAAGCCTGATTGGTCGGGTGTTCCTTGCCTTTCCTGAAGGCTTGATTCTTTCCCATGTCCAGGACAGGACAAGAATGCCGAGCGATGCGACAGCCGGGTAAAACATATATTCCGGGAAAAAGAGCCATGCCAGACAGGTCTCAAGCACAGTGCAGACAATAAATATGGGAAGGTTCACATACCATTTCCGGCTCAGCCCCGAAGTGCCCGTTATAAGGACTGCCATAATCATGATGAACAGCTTGATGAAACAGGTATAATCCATTTTATATGTTACTTTAATAATTTACTTTTTAAATATTCAAGTAAAATACTGATATTCTATTTAAAGTATTTTACTGTATATCCGGACAGTGTTTCGGTCAGGACAAGAAGCCTGCCACATCCGGGAATCCGGGTAGGTTTTCCCCTCAGAAGGGATATCCATCTGCCGGGGGACATGGCTTCCGGTCTTGCTCCTGCAAGCCGGATGGCTTCCAGTATCCGGTTTCCGTCATACGGGACTTTCTCCAGATACAGGACGGCCCTGCCTTCAGACAGATACAGTCTCCTGTGTCCGGATGAGATGGATATGCCGGGACCGGTCGGTATAAAATCAGAAAATTCGTCCATTCACAGTTCCATTTCAGATGTTCTTGTCCTGCAGCCTGCTGCAGGGAGCATTATCTTCAGGCTGTATCCTGACGGTTTCTTTACAGGCAGGAGCACCCTTCCGTCGGTCATCGTTACCGGTTTGCCTTGTGAGAGGGAGTCCAGACCGCCCTTCCCGAGCAGGGCCGGATCAATCCCTGCCTTTCTTGCCTGCTCCGGTATCGGGACACCGCCCCTGTCGCAGACCGGTCCGGCGGATATGGCTTCCCTTGCCAAGTTCTTCCTGCTGGCAGACAGTATTGCCCTGAGTTCCTGTGTCCCGATCTCCAGTCCGAAGCCCAGCTTGCGGAGAAGGTTCCTGAATGCGACGGCAATCCTGTCCCATAGGGAAAGATCTGTTCCCTTTTCAGCCATACATGCAAGATATTCTTCCGTAGCGGTCCGGATATCATACCCTTTCAGGGCAGACATACGGACTATGTCCCCCCGTATCCTTTCCCCGCAGGCAGAAAAGACGTCATCCAGAAGGGCATCCATGTGCTTGCGTCCTGCCAGCTTCCTGAGTCCGTAATGTGCCACTCCCTCATGCAGGATGGTACGTGCGATATCCTCTTTTCCCCGTGCGTTCGGCAAGTACAGGCAGACGCAGTCCGAACCCGTGTCATACCATCCCCTGATGTCCTTTCCGGCAGAAATGAGCCGGTAAGCCTCGGGTGAATCGACCTCTCCGGCGGAACGGATGATCCGGACAGGTACGTGCTGTTTCTCAGCCAGTGAGCCTGCGTATTCCGCCAGACTGTCCGCAGAATCCCCTGAAAGGAGTATCTGCTGCCCACGCGGAATATCTTCCGTCAGGACGGCAAGGCTTCCGCGTCTCTGCGGCATGGTCATGTCCATACGCTTCTGGACATTACGGGCCTCCACTTCTCCTGCGGTGGAGCGGTACATCTGTATGCTGCTCCTGAAGCTGCCAATGTCGTTCACGAGGTCGAATATCGTCTCATACCCGTATTTGCCTGCCACCGCGTCCAGACTGGAGCTGTTGTCCCTCAATATTGTCCCGCCATAGGCTGTCTCACGGTTCAGCGCGGCGAAAATGCCGTCCGGCGTGTTGTCAAAACCGCCGCCTTCAAGCAGACGGCCATTTGTAGCCCGCACGATATCCAGGATGACTTCCTCCGCCGTACCCTTGAACTCCTCCGGACTGCTTCCACGTGCGAATCCCTCGATGTGCTGTATAGCGTGCTGTATCTCATGTGCAAGTACGGATTTTGTGTCATCCGCTTTGGAAGTGTTTATTATGATCCGGTTCTCCACGGGGAGATAGCTTCCGGAGTCGGCTGCCGAGGGGAGATCCAGAAATTCCAGACGTGTCTGCTTCAATCGGGGATAGGCACGGAACAGCCCGTCATCCTCCACATAGTCATCCAGGTAAATCCTCTCACGCAGCGCATCCTGCCTCTCCAGCCCGGTCGCCAGGTCTGTCAGTTCCTCAAAACGCTTCTGCTCCGCCTCTGGCAATGTTTCCCCTGCTATCAGCCGGTCAAGAAGGCTCTCGAAGTCCTTATGCCAAGGCTGGCTTTCCAGCAGGCGTGAACAGCCCCGGTTTCCTGACGGGAAGTATTCAAAGTCTGCAGTCTCGTAACGCCATTTTCTGTCAGCCCCACGTTCCCAGCCTGTGGCCATTTTTATTGCTCCGGCATCCTTGCCGGAACTTTCCATCGCACCGGCTATGGCAAGGTTGTTCAAACGCAAGGCAGTCCCTTCTGTTCTGTCAAGATTGGCGGCTCCTGCTTCTCCTATGAAGCGGAAGCGTTCATGGGAAACTATTTTCAGGTCTCCCTCCTTGAAAATGACACAGTTTCTCGCACCGTCCGCACGACCGCCGGTGGAATATTCTGCCGGGTAGTCGATGCCTGTAAAACCGGCCCGGGAAAGGAACCCGCTGGCCAGCCGCTGGGAATCGGTATCCCGGTCCGGATTCATAAACATATAGTCCAAAAAGCTGTAGAACTCTTTCCCGCTGGCCCATACGCGTGATTTGCCGTTCCAGAATTCCGCCGTAAGCTCCGGCCAGAAAAGCCGTTCCTTGCGGAGCTGCAGGAATATCCTTTCCTGCTGTTCCGGGGATACCGGCCTGTCCCAGTACAGGTAATTTATCCCGCTGTCATCCGGAATATTCACCGCATAGAGATTCCGGGGAAGGTCCACGCGAATTTTCCCGTTGTCGATGTCCGCAAGCAGTTCCGCTTTCTGTCTCTCAAATTCCTTTCTCCTTTTGCTGCGTGGGGACGCTGCCCGTCCGTCGATATAGACGGAGGCAATGTTCTGTTTCAGGGTGTCCGGATCAGTGGAGGAAAGGAGGTGCGTTTTCCAGACCCGCCATACATCATCGAAATAATGTTCATTGTCAAGTACAGTAGAGAAATCCTCTCCGTTATATGTGATGTGTCCGCCCCGCCTTATCCCTATGGCAGCATATCTGCGGGCGATTCCTTCCACTTCCGTCACATACGTACCCCATCCGTAGGCCTGCGCACCCTCTCCCGTGCCCAAAAAGGCATGGTCAAAACCGGTAAACGAACTGGGGCTTCCGTGCCAGACCTCGCGAAAACGGATGTCACTCTTGAAAGCGAGGAAGCTGCCTGTATTCTGGCTGGCAGATTTTATTTGGTCAGGGGCAAACGAAATATAATCTACCGTGCAGACGTTTTCAATCCCCATGTCGGCACTGTCCAGCACATCTGAAATTACCACCCCGTCATATCCTTCCATTTCTGCCAAATTACCCAAGTCTGATGCCGCCATTTTTTTGCCGCTGTATTCTATGGAGGAGAAGTTTGCCCCTTGGGCATCTATTTTCAGAGGGTTGCGCAAGTTCAGGTACACATCATAAACGTTTCTGCCATATCCTGAAGCATTCATCTTGTCTGGACTGAAAAAATGTCCGCTGTTTATAAATCCATCCGTCCACCGGTTGAACTCATAAAAGCTTTCTTGGCTTCCATGATAAACCACCAGAGGCTCACCATTGGAACCGACAACCTTGGAAGCCGTTTCAGGTGCGTTTTCCCAGTCCCCGAACCACTCTTTGAACGCCTTGGTACGCACTTGCGCCCACTGTTTCTCATTCAGGGAAGTCGGACTGCCGTCCGGGGCTTTCATGTATGTGCCATTAGCCTTGCCGCGTGAAATTATATCCAGTTCTTCATCCGAAAAGGAAATATTTGTTGTCATTGCTTTTTGATTAAAGAGAAATACTTGTTTACTTATTTACTCTTAAACATTTCAAGTAAATAAGTAAACAAGTAAATTGAGATGATAAGGAATTTACTTTTTTTACATATCCGCACTGGCCTGTCTGCTCATGCTGTTCACCATGTTTACAGCCTTCAGGACATATCCTGCCGGTGTCTTTGCAAGCATCAGGGAGGTCTTGCCTTTTCCTGAACCTGCCATGAGCGTTTTTCCTTTCATCAGTGAATACCATTCGGTCGGCTTCATTTCCTCCACGCATACTCCTGACCTGCGCAAATCCCGGATGACCTTCCCTACATCGCATCCCGCTTTCTCCGGAACTGCCGAATCATTGAATTTCTTAAAGGCAGCTGTAAGCTCCTTGTCCATCTGCCGGTTTGCAGCGGCAACCTCTTTTCTTTCGGTATCCGCATTGTCCGCATAGGACGCTTCCTGCCGGAGCCGGGAGTTGGTACTGCCGATGCTTCTCATCTCGTTCTCCAGCGTCACCGCAGCTTCTTTGGCGGCTTTATTCATGGGGGGCTTGCGGGCATTGCCGGATTTGGACTTCGAAGGAGCCTCCTGTGTTTCCGGAACTGCGGTGTCCTGCCGGATATCCTTTTCAAGACCGGCCAGTTTTTTCACTTTTTCTGTGGGATTACTGATCCTCTCAATGTTTCGGACATCTTTCATCACTGCCACCAACTGTACTTTCTCTGTCGGCTGCCTTATCAGGGAGATGCATTCCGGGGTCTTCTCGACTGCCAGCAGCTGCACTTTCTCCGTCGGATGTGCCAGAAAACTGATATAGCCGGGGTTGTTCCTGACTACGGATGACTGTACCCGTTCAGTGGGTGAGTCAATAAAATGAATGGCTTCCGGAAACTTGCGCACGGCAGCAAGCTGGACATCTTCCGCCGGGCGGTCAATCAGGCAGATGACATTGCTGTCCTGCCTGACGGCAGCAAGCTGGACACGTCTGGATGGGTTTTCAATCAGGCAGACGGCTCTGGGGTTACGAAGAACCGCTCTCATGTCCCGGTCAAACAGGGACAACAGATACTCTGAAATGGTAGGCATGGCGTCAAATTTTATAGGGTTTCGTCATTTCAAGGAATTTCCCGGACTCAGGTGTCTGCCTCATGGCAGCGGGCACGGGTTCAGGCAGACGGTCCTTCAAGGCTCTGACAAGATTCTCTGCCTCTGAAAGCACTTCAGGAACCGGCAGCAGGCTCACGCCAAGAAGCCTTCCCACAGCCGTGAAGCAGACAAGAGGGGTAGGAATCCGCATCATGAATACGGTTTCCGGAGATGTCATGACGGTGGCAAGCTGCACCTTCTCGCCCGCATCGGGGATGAAGCGTATAAGTCCGGGATTCTTCTGTACCGCCACAAGCTGTGCTTTTTCCGTCGGTCTGTCAAGCGTCCGGATGCTGTCCGGATCTTTCAGCACCGATACAAGCTGTTGTTGAATGGATGATAATGGCATATGCTTTAATTTTGAGTTTACAGGGATAAAGGTAGGAGGACTTGTCGCAATCATATTGCGACTTGCTTGAAGGACGGATACCGGATGTACATTCCGGAATCCGTCCCGATGAATCTGAAGTGGATGTATGATGTGCCTATAATGACCGGTAAAGCATGATGTCCGTGTAGGAGGAATTGTAGTTCATGTGGGCGGTCAGTGTCCTTTTCTCGGCTCCGGCAAACGGATTCCTGACATCCGGGTGCTTCTCCATCCAGTCGCAGAAGTCCAGGATGGGTGACTTTCCGGAAGTGAAATAGACAAACGGGTTCCTTTCAAGGACAAGAAGTACGTCGAGGTAGTCCGAAAGTTTCCAGTCCATCTTGTAAGTACTGATGTCGGTTGCCATATAAGGCGGATCGGCCAGGAATACCACGTCCGGATTGCCGGCATATTTCTCTGCAAGTTCCTTATAGTCGCAGCAGACAATCTCCAGCCCGTCAAGATAGCCGTCACACCGGTAGTCGGTCTTTTTTATTTTGTTATAAAGGTTCTGCTTTTCCAGCTCCTGTAAGTTCCGTGCATATTTTCCGGAGAAAAGCAGGGAGGATGACAGGGTTATGTAATCCACGAAGCCGGAATCCTCATCCTCCCTTATCCTTCCGATGAAGCGTTCACGCAGTTTTCCGGTAACCATCCCATGCCGGGGAAACGTGCCGGCAAGCCCACGAAGGTCTGCCAGCAGGGAGTTCGTCCTGTCTATGTTCCGGAGCCTTTCACGGTAGTTGTCATGATCATTGTATATGACCCTGGCATCGGGTCTTGTACGCTTGGCGACATGGGACAGCAGTCCGGAACCGCCGAACAGGTCGATGAAGGTGGTCTTGCCGCTGAAGTCCTTCAGGGCTCTTCTAAATTCGTTCACGAACATGCGCTTCTGCCCTACGAAAGGGAGAGGAGCTTGGTTGTAGGTTTTTTCCATCGTTGTCATTTGTTTTAGTATGTGTCTGCATTGTCAGCATTCTCGATTCCCTGAAAAATTCTATAGACCAAAGGGGGAACAACGGCGTTCCCATAGGCCTTTATGGATTCGGTCCGCCATTTTGGGAAAGAAACGGACAGCTCGTCCACATTAAAGGGAAACCCATCATCTCCTCGACAAACAGGGGATTGAGTCGGGAAATTCTCCCAGCTTCGCATGGTGTACCTTGAATCATTTTCGCTACCACTTCTTCCAGGTTCCCTTTGTTTCTTTGCGCTATCAGTGGATTGTTCAGATCTATGCCGTTTACTTTGTTCGCCCTTGGGGTCAGCAGCAGCCTGCTCATTCTCGCCAGTCCAACACTTCCGTTTTTCCCGTTTCTGTTGATTTTCCGGAATGTCCCGTTTGAAGTCGTCACGAACTTGTCTTTTGTTCCAATGATTCCCCCGACACTCGCATCGCTGGCAACAGGTGTCGGAAGCAGATGGGGAATTTTCCTTGGCGATGAACCAGATTCTGTCCCGGCGGTGGGGAGCTCCGACGGCACAAGCCGGAATAACAAACGGCTGGACGGAATATCCTGCACGCTCAAGATCTCCACAGACTGTTTCAAGAACGAACTCCTGTCGGAGTAGCGTTTGAGTGTCCGTCTCTCCAAAAAGGGAGCGGTAGCCTGCCACAGTAACCTCCTGCCCGGATTGTACCATGCTGGTGATTCCAGCAACGTTCTCACCAACAATCCAAGCCGGTCGTATCTCCTGTATAGCCCGGAGCATTTCCGGCCAGAGGTAACGGTCATCTGACGTTCCCTTTCTTCTGCCTGCGACAGAGAATGGCTGACATGGGAATCCTCCTGAAAGTACGTCAATTTTGCCTCTCCAACGGGTAAAGTCTGTTTTTGTAATGTCTCCATAATGTTCTGAGTCTGGGAACCAATATTTTAATATGGCACTGCCAAATTCATTAATTTCACAATGAAAGACATTCCGCCATCCCATCCATGAGGCGGCAAGGTCAAAGCCTCCCACCTGATGCCGGAGAACAGGGAGCCATGTACCAGCTTCCTTTCTCCGGCATATTTGTATTTTTTTGTTTTATGTGTCATGTTTATGTCTCATTTTGTTGCCGCGAAGTTCTTCAGTTTTTCCCATGAAAGCAAAAAAAAGTCCCCGGTCATACTGCATGGAGCGTACACTCCTTTTTGAAGCGTCCGACTATCTCATAGACTTTTCTCTCGCACACACCGTACCTGGCCGATAATGCGGCCACACAATATGTGACTTTCTCTCCGTCGCGGCGCATCCGCTCGTATTCCCTGTACAGCTCTATGTACTTGTAGTCATCAGCCCTGGCTCCCATTGCTGCCAGGCGTTCCAGAAGCTCCCTGTTAAAATTCAGTATCTCAAATAGTGTCATAGTAAATATTTTCCTATCTTTGCAATGCCAATCATTCAGAACATATAAAAAGCGTATCCCGCGAACGAGGGTTTTCGCCCCCGGTCGTGCGGTGATACGCATATATGTTAATGAGTGATTGGCGTTACTTTTAACAGGCCGGGGGCTTTTTTAAAAAGAAACCCGTTTGGACTCCTCTTTATTAAATCTCCCGTTACTTTCCGGATATGCTTTTGTGTTTCCAATGGTGCAAGATATATTACACGCTTGCAGTTTGATTGCGACAAGCCTTTTCCTTGAAAGAAAATTTTCAAGTAAATTACTTTATAAATTAATAGTTCGTTAAAAATTCGCCAAGCCTAAGCGGCTCTGGCAGTAAATAAAATG
>OOAD01000703.1_pt1 | contig 21925 bp, 25 predicted proteins | sample 1671151 | NCBI WGS metagenome assembly OOAD01 (sample SAMN06348127, study PRJEB24527) | human gut metagenome | biome: human gut; feature: ankylosing spondylitis patient; material: feces | host: Homo sapiens | place: China | collected 2015-10
AAGAAGTGGTCTATACGGAAATCATGCTGCCCCCAAATGCTCCACCCGAATATGCTGACCGAGCGGCTCTCTGGAACTCCGTTGAAGAAATCGAAAAGCAATGGAACTCCCAGCTTGCAAGGCGGTTTGTTGCCGCTTTGCCCAGAGAAGTCCCGATGGAGCTATTACCGCAGATGGTCAAAGAATACTGCGAGGAGCATTTTGTTTCTAAGGGAATGTGTTGTGATTTCGCAATCCATGACCCCGACCCACCGGGACACAATCCGCACTGTCATTTCATGCTGACCATGCGAGCCATTGATGAAAATGGAAAGTGGCTGCCTAAGAGCCGAAAGGTTTATGACCTTGACGAGAACGGCGAGCGTATCAAGCTCCCCTCCGGCAGATGGAAAAGCCATAAGGAAGATACCGTTGACTGGAACGAACAGTATCATGCCGAGGAATGGCGGCATGGCTGGGAAGTTGTTCAGAACAAATATCTGGAGCTTGCCGGAAGTCCAGAACGGATTGATATGCGTTCTTATGAGCGACAGGGACTTGACATTATCCCAACCGTTCACATGGGAACTGCTGTCTCTGCGTTGGAGCGAAAAGGCATTGCGACCAACATCGGCAATCTGAACCGAGACATTAAAGCCGCTAACCGCATGATGAACGCTATCCGCAGCACCATCAAAAATCTGCGTGACTGGATCGCTGACATTCTGGAAGCTACCAAAGAAGTCCTTGCAGAGAATGAAGCAGCAAAGAAAAATGCTTCTCCGAACCTTGCCGTTGCCGTTTTCACTATGAAAATGTCGAGTGCCTGCCAAGCATTGTAGTACAGTCGGATGGGAAATTTATGACAACGGCTTTCAGTGGTTTTGATAATGCGACCGTCCGAAAAGTCCGGGAGCTGCTTCACCATGAAAAATTTTTGGAGAATGGCACAGCAGAAAGAGCAAGGGAGTCTGGCACAGAGCAGAACTACAACATGATAGACGGCTGCGTGAACAATGTGCCTAAGAAGCCCAGAGTGATCGGCGGCAGGGTATCTGTTCTGGATCGCCTGCATATCAAACAGGCGGAAAGAGCGCGAAAGGACAATGCGCAGGTACAGCAGCAGGAACGAACCCGCAAGAACTGATAATCCGTAAATGAGAGAAAGGTGGCTTCCCTAAAGGAAGCTGCCTTTTTTCTTTTGCCTACAATAGCGGGCTTGATATTTCAGAGAAAAGTGGGTATAATGATAACAGAACAGAAAACTTGATACACGATATTGTGACAGGAGGAAAGTATGGAAACTTTATATGAATACCTATTAGATAACTATAAAGAAAATGAGCCGATTTTCCTTGCAGACCTTCAAGTTGATGGAATGACCCGCACGAATGTCCGGCAGCAAATCAAGAAGTTGACAGATACAGGTAAAGTAAAACGCTTTGATAATGGAATTTACTTTTTACCAAAAAAGACAATCTTTAAGTCCGGCTCACAGCTTGCACCGGAAAAAGTTCTGGAATGTAAGTATCTGCGAGACAAAGATGAACGCTGTGGCTATGTGAGCGGCCTGATGTTCTTTAACCAGATGGGGCTTACTACGCAGGTCCCTATGATGTATGAGGTTGTGTCGAACAAGGCAACAAATGATTATCGAGAAACATCTCTGGCAAAATCCCGCGTGATCGTGCGAAAGCCGAAAGTACCTGTAACAGAGAAAAATTATAAAGCACTTCAATTTTTGGATATGCTGAAAGATGTAGATGTATATTCGGAGTTGACGGGAAAGCCGTTGCAGGATCGACTGTACCGTTATATGGATGATGCAAACTTGAGCATTTCGGAGATGGAACCGTACTTTGCTTATTATCCTGATAAACTATATAAAAATCTGGTGGAAACGAGGGTGATTTACAATGGCTTACTTGCACAATGATAGGGAACAGTTTAAGGATGCAATATATCTCGCGTATGACCAGACCGGAATTATGGTTCAGGCCATCGAGAAAGACTACTATGTGACGATGCTCCTGAAACTTTTGTCGGAGAAGATTCCGTATATTGTTTTCAAGGGCGGCACATCGCTCAGCAAATGCCACAAGGTCATTAAGCGATTTTCGGAAGATATTGATATAACTATCGACACAACGCTTTCACAGGGACAGAAGAAAAAGGTAAAACAGGCAATCGTGGATTCGGCAGATGAACTGGGTATGGTGATTGAAAATCTGGAGGATACCCGCAGCCGTCGTGACTATAATCGCTATGTGATTGCTTATGATTCGGTGATTCCAATGGAGAGTGCTGCGTTGAAATCAGCAGTGCTGCTGGAAACATCTTATACGGCAGTGTCGTTCCCAACGGTTTTGCTCCCCGTACACAGTTATATCGGAGAGATGATGGAGAAAGAAGCTCCTGATGCAATTTCGGATTTTATGCTGACTCCGTTTGAAATGAAGGTGCAGGGCATTGACCGCACCCTTGCAGACAAGGTTTTTGCTGTGTGTGACTATTATCTGGAAGGAAAAGTGACGAAGCATTCCAGACACTTATATGATATTTATAAGCTTCTTCCACTTGTGCCTCAGAATGAGGACTTCAAAGAATTAGTACATGAAGTTCGAGAAGCCCGTTCGCATTCCAGCATTTGTCCATCGGCGGCGGCAGAGGTGGATATACCAAAGCTGATTGAGAAAATCATAGAAGAAAAAGCATACAAACCAGATTATGATGCACTGACTACGCAGCTCTTGGAAGAGAAAGTATCGTATGATACCGTGATTGGTGCGCTGAAGCAGATTGCAGAAAGTGATTGGTTCAAAGAGTAAACGAATAGGGAGATAAAATGCCTACATCAAGTATCTTTACAAATATTGTGATTAACGATCCAGAAAAAGTAGAGAAATTTATAGATGCACTTGAGGCATCTAGTCATGATCCCGCATGGCAAGCGGCTTCGCCAATAAAACAACCACTGACAGATATTGAAAAGATTCGTGAGCTAATGGCAAAGCGAGGGTACGGTAAATAAGAATTCCGCCTTGGTCTGGAAAACCAAGGCGGAAATTTCTTTATATGGAGTGTTCCGACTGATGTGATTTTTTCTGCTCTTGCTGTTTGGTTTGTGAGGCATCAAGGATGTGATTTACATTTTCGCAGACCGTTTGTAACTCACGATGGTAGTCTCTGAAATACTGGTAGGTTTCATATTGTGCGCTTTTCTGCTGTACCAGAAGTTCTTTTTCAGAACGCAAATCTTTCATGGTCGGAAGTTTCCCGTCTGGTGAATTTTGCTTTAGAAATTGCAACGCTTCTTCATATTTGGCAATCTCATCCGCATGGTTCTGCCGGAAATCCTTTTTATTGGTGGATTTCAAAAAATCAGCGTAGACCGATTTTGTAGAAAGATACTGTCCCAGATAATGAATCTGTTCGTTCACTTTTTTCAGTTTGGCTTCAGTGAGCTTGGCATCGCTGCGGGCTTTTGCCATTTTGGACTGAATCGTATCTGTGGTGTCTTGCAATTTTTTCTGAGTATCATACCCATGCTCCTGAATGTAGGCAACCGTTTTAGCCATTTGCTGCAAATTGCTGATTTTTACTTTCTGGGCATAAGCTCGGCTTTGCTGTGCCTTAATGCAATTCTGTAAATCAACCACAAGACGCAGGTCGGATTTGATGAACAGAAGTGCCTGATGCCCCGGAAAATTTGCTTCTGCGTATTCCATGCCAATAGCTTGTGCTTGCTCCCCGGTCAAACCATGATCGGCAACATCCATGGGATCGTGGCTGATAATGTAATGGTGGCATTTGATTTCATCGTATCTTTGATTTTTATGGTATTGCTGGTTGAGCAATTCACACTCAAGATCGAATGCTTCAGGATTGCAGTTCAATAGCCAAAATCTGTGATTTTGCGCGTGCCGTGGGAATGGGGAACGGAATCCCCATCAAGATTGCCAGAGAACAAAAATCCCGAAAGGGAGTTTTTGGTCTACGCAGGCGAATCTTGCGCTACTTACGGTGGAAGCCGTAGCCTTACGCATTTTCAGGTTCTTCTATCTTTAGAATCGGGCAGAGTGTGTTTCGCAAGGTGTTTTTGAAAAAAAATTAAAAAATTTTTTGAAATACCTTGCGAAATGGCCTTTCTCCAATTCTATAAGTGAAAGAAGCTGACACACCACCCAAAAACAGAAAGGAATGAGTGAATGACCGAAACAACTGCACGAACCTATCACACCATGGAAAGCCTGCGCCAGATGGCACAGACCGATCTCCGTAATGTGAACCGCGAGGAACTGGTAGACATCAACGAAGTGGAAATTAGAAAAGACTTGTCGCAGCGGGAGCGGATGGTCGATTTCATTTCGCAGATCAAGAACCCTTATTGCTATCATCGTCAAGGATTTATCTCGCTTCGGCAGAAACTACATTGAAACGGGTCGTTATCTGGAAAGAATCTTTCCATTTATGGGAATCCGCTTCATCGCCATCAACGATCATTATGACAGTGCGGAAGAAAACGATGATAAGGGACGTATCCTGATTCCGTTCAACAATCTTATCAACGACACCTATTGCCGGGACATTTCCATGCGTGTCCGAAGCCACTTGGATGTAAAACGGAAAGAAGGACAATTCATCGGCAGCTTTGCAGGATACGGGTATCAGAAAGACCCGAAAGACAAAAATCATCTGATTATAGATGAATACGCGGCGGGCATCGTGCAGGAAATCTTCAAGCTGAAGCTCAACGGGATGAGCGCACAGCACATTGCAAACCATCTGAATGAATTGGGAGTTTTGCCGCCAAATGAGTACAAACGAGCCAGCGGATTCAATTATACTTGCGGATTTCGAGCGGGACTGAACCAGAAATGGACGGTGGTATCGGTCAATCGGATTCTGAAAAATGAATCCTATACGGGAACCTTGATTCAAGGTAAACGTCGGAAAATTAACTACAAAATAAAAAAGAGTCAGGATGTTGGGACTGATAACTGGATTCGTGTCGAGGGAACACATGACGCGATTATCAGTAGAGGTGAGTTCCAACAGGTGCAGCAGTTGATGGAATTGGATACACGCACTTCACCTAGTCAGAAAACAGTATATCCATTATCAGGCTTTCTGCGCTGCGCTGACTGCGGACAGAATATGATTCGGCGCACGGTGACAAAGAAAGGAAAGAAATATCAATACTATCACTGTTCCACCTATAAGAATGGCGGAGATTGCACTCCGCACATGATAAACGGCGAGAAGCTGGAAGGAAGTGTTTTGGCGGCAATCCGGCATCAGGTTGCACTTCTTGTTGAAGCAGAACAGGTGTTATCTCATGCAGACCTGGCAAGCGGTGAACAGATTGGCGTAAAAATTTTGGATGGACAAATCAATGCACTGGAAGCGGAATTGGAACGATACCGTAATTTGAAAGTTCGGCTGTATCAGGATTTCTGCGATGATGTTGTCAGCAAGGAAGAGTACAGTGAGATGAATGCCCGGTTTGCGCAGAAGATAAAAGAGGCGCAAGACAAAATTCAGGCGATTCAGGATAAAAAGCAGGAGGCGGTCAAGCATGACACAATGCTTCCCGGTTGGTTGGAAGAACTGAAACAGTACCAGCACATTAAAACGCTGGAACGGCGGGTGGTGGTAGAACTAATCGACCACATCGACATTCATAGTAAGGAAGAAATTGAAATTCACTTCTGCTTTGAGGACGAACTACACAGCATTACAGAAAAATTCATGGAATATCAGGCGCATAACGGGAAAGAGGTGGCAGAAGAATGAGGTGGGTAAGTTACACACGTTCAATCTCCAGTAGGATCGGAGAAGAAAATCCTGCCAATACGATTGCAGAACAGAATGCAAATATTGAACAATACTTGAAAAATAAAGGGTACAGAATATCAGAAAAGTACAGTGACCGCAAGAGATCGGCAGAAGCAGCCGATGGTTTTGATCGAATGGTGCAAGACGGCATGACACAAAAATTCGATGCGGTTGCCGTTGATTCCATCTTCCGTTTTGGCAAGACATTGCCATTTGCCATTGAGGTATTACAGAAAACTTTTTATCCGGTTGGTATTCAGTTTGCTGTTGTTGAGGATGATTTTTGCAGTACAGACCGAACAGCGGACGAAGTGGAACAGTATTTTAAGGAAAAGGCCATTGAGAAAATCCGATTTGAATTTATAGCGAACAGACAGGACAGCTTTGAAAAAGGAGTGCTGACACATCGGCAGGCAAAGTATGGATATGACATATCAGAAGATCGTAGGAGCTTTGTGCTTGATTCGGAAAGCGCATACATTGTGAAACTGATTTTTCAGATGTATCTGGAAGGAATGACGCTTCAAGAAATCGGAGCGGCATTGGACGCACAAAATGTCCCATCGCCGCAAATTCAGATGACTCGAAATAAAAAGGTGACGAGGAAAACAAAATGGCCTGTCACGACAATTGCAAGAGAAGATTCGTATAGAAGAGGAAGAGCAGGAAACCGCAGATGAACTGGATGAGGAAATCCGCAGCCTGACAAAGCAGGCAAGTCAAAAAACATACATAGGAGGTCTGACCAAGGAATGTGTGGATGCCTTTGTCAGCATGGTTTATCTGTATGACGATCAGACGATGAAAGTTGAGTTTAACTGTGAGGATGTGATTCGGAGAGCATTGGAAAAGTATGGTGCATAACCGCATAGAAACAGCGAGGTGAGCAAAAAAGAATGCCCGTCTGGTTGAGAGGATTCGCAAATCTTCTCGATCAGGCGGGCATTTCATTCCGTAGGAATGGAGATTAGTCGTTATGTACGGTCTTTTCCCAACGATGGAAAACAGCTTCAAAGAAGTCGTGACCAAGGACTCCTTCACCAATAGGGCCGAACTTCTCCCGATAGGATTTAAGAATAGCCGTAAAGTCTGGATTTTGAAATCCAGTATATTTGTCAAGGGAACACAGCTTTTGATAATCAGAAAAATAGGAAAGCAGTTCGCTGTCGGTCTTTTCTTCAAAGATGTTCATGGTATTTCCTCTTTAGAAATTTAAACTATCTACCCATGCGGACAAATCGGCTTTGGTTGAGGAAGCGTTAAATACCTTTCCATGTAGGAGCTTGGAACCAGGGCAGCTAGGAGCAAGCTTTTCATTGGTCTTGCCCATATCGCTGCTACCGGAAGTGGCGAATGGAATAATGGTTTTATTCTTTAGGTCATAGCTTTCCAGAAATGTATTGATGATTGTAGGGGCAACGTACCACCAGATAGGAAATCCGACAAAAATCGTATCGTATTCATCCATGTTGTCGCGTTTGACGGCGATGGCAGGGCGGAAATCGGGATTGCTCATTTCAATAGTGCTGCGGGATTTCTTATCCATCCAGTTCAGATCGGCTTTTGTGTAAGGGACTTCGGGACGGATTTCAAAAATGTCTGCACCGATGGCATCTGCTAAATCTTCGGCAACTTTTGCGGTAATGCCGCTGGCAGAAAAATAGGCAACAAGCTTTTTGCTCATGACAATGCACTCCCTCAATATTTGATTTGATAATAGTATAGCACGGCACGGGAGGGGTATCAAGAAGTGAAATGAAAGCAAAATTGCTTGGAAAATATTGGTGTCTCAATAGTTGGACTTGGATAATCATAACTTTGATATTGTATCTTAACTTAAAATGAGTTATAATACAGAAAAAGAGTTATGAATGGAGGCGATAGAGTGGAATACCTTAAGCGGGTTTTAGGAATTGAAGTGCTATATGAAAATAAAGCTTTAGAGCATTTGCCAAACTTCATCAGTACAAGGTATGATTCACAGAAAGTATCTCTGAATGGTCAAAAAACCGTTTTTTTGTATCCTAAAACCGAATTGGAGCAGGTGGAAACATTAAAAAAGCATCTGGAACGTGTGAAAAAGGTTGCGGATTGTCCTGTGATTTTAGTATTGGAACAGATCACTGCACGGCAGAAAGAGTATTTGCTTCGAGAGAAAATAGCATTTATTGTGGATGGAAAGCAAATTTATCTGCCCTTTATGGCAGCATATTTGCAGGAACGCTGTGATGCAGAAAAGAGTGACAGAGAAGAAATCTTGCCATCGGCACAGATGCTGTTGCTTTATTTTATTTATGAGGGAGCAAAGGAGCTGTCCACAAGTCAAGCTGCAAAAGATTTGGATTTGACACCAACATCTATTTCCAGAGCTTCTAAACAACTTGAAGGAATGGGATTTCTGCGATCAAGAAAAATTGGAGTGCAGAAGATACTGTTTTCGGAAAACTCCGCCAAAGAGTTGTTTTACAAAGCAGAGAAAGTTCTGCTCAATCCTGTGAAAAGGACGGTCTATGTTCCATGCGAGGAAGTAAAGACTGAATTGTTGGAGAGCGGATATTCCGCATTGGCGGAGTATTCGATGCTCAATGCGCCTAGTGTTCGGTGCTATGCTTCAGAAAAAGTATCTCAGTGGAATTACTGCATGACCAAGGATTTACAGGACTCAAATTCACAGGTGACTGTTGAAATGTGGAGATATGACCCACGAAAATTATCGAAGGAAAAAATGGTCGATGGACTTTCTCTAGCATTATCGCTCAAGGAAGATGCAGATGAACGGGTAGAAGAAGCAGTAGAAGAAATGTTAAATAATCTGTGGAGGAAGATAGATGGTAACAGGGATTGAAAGCTTTAAGGAATGGTTCAAGGGTAACGAAAGCCAGTATGCAATTATCGGTGGAACTGCGTGTGACATCTTGATGACGGAAGAAGGCTTAGACTTCCGTGCAACAAAAGACATTGACCTTGTTCTAATTATTGAAGCCGTGGATGCGGCTTTTGGAAGAAAATTCTGGGACTATGTAAAACAGGCTGGATACGAACATTGTAATAAAAGCTCTGGTATGCCGCAGTTTTATCGGTTCAGTCACCCGATGTCAAACCGTTATCCAGCGATGATCGAACTGTTCACTAGAAAACTGGATGCAATTCAACTTCCAGATGATGCAGTATTGACACCGCTGCCAATGGATGAGGACATATCTAGCTTGTCTGCAATCCTTTTGGATGATGATTACTATGAGTTCTTGAAGCAGGGGAAAGTGACTGTTGATGGAGTGACGGTTTTGGATGCTGCATATTTGATTCCATTCAAGGCGAAAGCATGGATGGATTTGACGGATCGCAAAGAAGCTGGAGAACACGTTGATAGTAAAAACATTAAGAAGCATAAAAATGACGTTTTTCGATTGACTGAATTGATTGACCCTACGGTCAAGATTGCCACTCCCAGTGGCGTGTATGAGGATATGCAGAAGTTTGTTGATCGAATGAAAAATGAAACGGTTGATGTTAAACAGTTGGGGCTTGTGGGACGAACGAAAGAACAGATTCTTCAGGAGATAGGAGAATTATATGCTATACAATAATCAGTGAGTTATAGAATAAAACACTATCTTGTAAGGAAGTGATATAACATGGAAAAGAAATACCAAATTTTTATTTCGTCAACTTATAAGGATTTGATAGAAGCACGTAGCAAAGTAAGGGATGCAATCCTGTCAATGATGCATTTCCCAGTTGGCATGGAGATGTTTAACGCTGCTGACGAAGAACAGTGGGAAATCATACAAGAGACGATTGATAGTTCGGATTATTATGTTTTGATTTTGGGACAGCGATATGGCTCTGTAATAGAATCTGGATCGGATGCTGGAATTAGCTATACGGAAAAGGAATTTCGCTATGCGAGAGAGAAGAAAATTCCTATTCTGGTATTCATAATTGATGATGATGTGGCAATTAAGCCGGAATTTATGGAAAAAGATCCAGAAAGTATAAAAAAGCTGGCTGATTTCAAGACAGAAGCTAAAAAAGGACGAACGGTACAGTGGTGGACTAATATTGACGAACTTGCTAGAGAGGTTTCAGAATCTTTACATCAGCAAATGGATCGAAAAAAGCGTCCAGGGTGGATAAGAGGAGATGCCTTTGATATTGAAGCAAGTCATGCGGAAATTCTCAGTTTGAATAAAAAGATAAGAGAACTTGAGCAGGAAAATGCTGAGCTGAAATCACAGATTGTAAAGAGGGTTCCTGAGTTGATGGCCGCAGTTGTGCTGGATCAACAGGAGGATGAAGAGGAGGATGAAAAAGGTCTTAAAACACATGGAAAATTGCTTATTGATAGCTCTGATAATGCATACAAAATCCAATTATATCATAATGATGGAGAATGCTACAAAAACAAGTATGAACCACTTGATTTAAGTTGCGTTGAATCACATTTAAAAAAGTATGTAAAAGAAAAGGACTTGCAGGCTTACAATGCAGCACTACCGTCTGAAGAAGAAATAAATGATTATGCACACAAGATGAGCGTATATAAGACAATAACAAACGGTGGTGTTGCGCTCAAGCTAAGAGTGCTTAATAAGGGAACAGCGAAAGCAACCGACATTAGAATCTCAATCGTATTTCCAAAAGATATTTTTGTATATGACATTGATGATATCGAAAAAATGAAGGAGCCGAAAGCACCAAAACTTCCACCGAATCCTATTGAAAAGGCAGAGGAACGTTTTATGAGCGACTTAAATCCAGTATATGGCTTGTTGAAAAATAGTATGGACGGAATGCAGCCATTCTACTCAGCTCGAAGCTTGCCGATTATAGACCCGGCAATTTTTAACAACTCCAATTCTTCTGTGTTTGAATCAATATCTATACGAGATAACTCAATATTTGCTGAATGCAATCAGTTGCCACATAAAGATGATACCGAGTTTGATGGGATATATATTGTTCCGGCTAGAAAAGGAAAATTCAAAGTAAGCGTTTCACTGATGTGTTCGGAATATATTGAACCGAAAGTTCATGATATTGAATTTGAAATTGTCTAATAATTAAAATAAGTACGAATAAGCCGCATAGGGCTTCCCAATGGTTTTAACCCAATGGGAAACTTTATGCGGCTTATTTTTTGCTTTTTTTGAAAAAATTGTTGTCCCTATCTTGACATCAGGGGGATACGTCGGTCTTTCCCTTAGCGTTCTGTTAGCACAGCATAATCAAGTGATGGCTGTTGACATTGTGCAAGCGAAAGTGGATATGATTAACAATCATAAATCTCCAATTCAAGATGCTGACAAGTGCATTGGATTCTGCATGGGGTTCTATGATGTTCACCTGCGGTCTTGCGGCAGACATTTTGTTTTATTCTTTCTCTGAATACATGATCTGCGAGATGTTCAGCTACTATGCCACCAAGGGCATCAGCCTGCTGGACAAGCTGGAAGAGCTGTACAAGACCTACGGTTACTGCCTGAACACCCTGCACAGCTATGAGTTCGACGGCAGCGCCGGTTTTGCCAAGATGCAGAGCATTATGCAGACGTTCCGGGGCGGCATCAAGGAGTTCGGCGGCAAAAGGGTCGTCAAGCTGTTGGACTACGCACCGGGTCTGGATGGTCTGCCGAAATCCGATGTGCTCAAGTTCCTTCTGGAAGATAACTGCTCCGTCGTGGTGCGTCCTTCCGGCACTGAGCCGAAACTCAAGACATATATTTCAATTAGTGCAGAAAATAAGGAGACTGCTGAAAAAATCGAAGCAGAGATCTGCAAAAGTGCAGAAGAATATTTGAAATAATGTGAAAACTGAAAAATACATCGTCTTGTGCATGAACGAAAAGAGTGGATATACTGAATGATCTCGTGCTTCTGAAGTTCATGGCGGTAGGGTACCATTTTCCCGTCGGCTATGCTATAATAAACAGTACAAAACATTACGGGGAGGGGCCGACATGGAGCAACGACGCATTTGTCCATACTGTATGCAGGAGCTGGAAGCGGGGGAGGAGCAGTGTCCCCACTGCGGCCGGGAACTTGCAGGGCGCAACCCGTCGGGCAGTCTTCCGGCAGGCACCGTGCTGGCAGGCCGGTATACCGTGGGCGACATCCAGAGCGTGGACGGCGAGGGCATCCTCTACCGGGGCGTGGAGAACAATGGCCCTTTCCGGGTGACCATCAAGGAGTATATGCCCCTGACGCTGGCGGCAGAGCGGGGGAGGGACTGCATCCTCCGCCCGAAGCCGGGCAGCGAGGTGCTGTTCAAGACCACCCGGATGGATTTTGCCGACCTCTACCGCTTCATCCAGCGCATCACCCCGGCCAACGGCCTGGAGGCCGTGCTGGACGTCTTTGAAGAGAACAACACGGTCTACGCCGTCATGGAGAACCCCGGCGGCTGTCCGCTCCAGAAGTGGCTGGAGGAGCACGGCACCGTGACGCCCCAGCAGGCTTGTGCCATGCTGGAACCGGTGTTCAACGGGGTGGAGGCCATGCATCAGGTGGGCCTCGTACACCGGGGCATCTGCCCGGCCAACATCCGCATCATGGACAATGGCCGCGCCCGGCTCACCGGCTACGCGACAGTGGGGCTGCGCACGGCGGGCAGCGGCCTCCACGAGCAGCTGTACGAGGGCTATTCCGCCCCGGAGCAGTATTCCACCGCCGAGTTCGAGGGCCGCTACACCGACGAATACAGCCTCGCGGCGGTGTTCTACCGGATGGTCTGCGGGCTGAGCCCCGTCCCGGCGGCACAGCGCCTCGTCTCCGACTCCAACCCCAAGGCCCGCACGGTGACGCCGTCGGTGCCGGCTTACGTCTCCGAGACGCTGTATCTGGGACTCCGGCTCAAGCCGGTGGAGCGCATCCAGACGGTGCAGCAGCTTTTCCGCGCCCTCTCGGAGCGGGAGTATGCGGAGGAATTGTCCCGTAGCATGGAAGCGCTGGACCCGCCCGCCCCCGCGCCGCAGGAGCCGAAAGCGCCCGCGAAGGCTGAGCTGCTGAGCGTCCGAAATCTTCTGGCGGGCATCGTTATTCTGCTCAGCGTCCTCATCCTGCTGACCCTCTGGGGCCTGCTGAGCCATCAGAGCGAGAAGCCGCCGGAAGTGATCGCTCCGGAGTCCGTCAGCGAGGCGGCGAGTGAGCCGGTGAACGAAAACGTCACCCTGACGCCGGATTTCGTGGGCCGCGACTATGACGCCGAGGTGCGCAACAACCGCAGCTATATCGACGAGTATCTCTTCTACGTCACGCTGGAATACAGCGACACGGTGGAGAAGGGCCGCATCATCCGGCAGTCGCCGGAGGCAGGCGAGGTCATCCAGAAGGGGGACACCGTCAGCCTCGTGGTCAGCCGAGGCCCCCAGGTGATGGAGATGCCCGACGTCATCGGCCAGACCCAGGACAGCGCCGTGCAGGAGCTGGCCACCAAGGGTCTGAATGCCACCTGCTTTACTGTGGTCAACGACGGCTCTGAGGCGGCGGGTTGCGTCGTGTCGGCCAGCGAGGACGCCGGGAGCATGGTGGAGGTGGGAACTACCATCGTGCTCTATATCGCAGGCGATGTCCCCGCCGATGCCCCGGCGGAACCGGAAGCGCCTTCGGATACCGGGACGCCCGCCGGCGGGGATGCCGCGCAGGGCGGCGTGGAATACGATACGGATTAAACAAAAAGAGGCCGTTGGCTTCAACCTCTCCGTCACGGCTTTCGCCGTGCCAGCTCCCCTCGGTAGGGGAGCTGTCTGCGAAGCAGACTGAGAGGTTGTCCAACAGCCTCTTATTTTTATTTCAGAAGCTTCAGAAAAAGCTCTTCATGAACGCAATATCGCTGGCGGCGCGGGCCGGGACAGCTTCTTCCCGCAGGACGGGAAGGACGGGCTGGGGCAGGGTGCGCAGCATCTCGAAGCCGCCCTTGTAGTCCACACAGGAGTCCTCGAGGCTGGTGGAGTAGAGGGTGCCGTCGGGCTTGAAGTTCTGACCCTTGAAGTGGACGGCCACGATCTTGTCGCCGTACCAGCTGCCGACTTTGTCCCAGAGGCGGCGCTGTGCGTCCACCGAGGCGTTCTCGGGGCCGACGTAGTTCGCCAGATCGCAGATGACCCGCAGGTTAGGGCTGGCGATGGTGTCCAGCACCATCTTGACGGCCTCGGGGGTGTTCATGGCGTGGTAGTAGACGCACTCCACCGCAAAGAGCACACCCTGCTCCTCGCAGACGGGCAGGATCTCGCCCAGGCTGCGAAGCAGTGCTTCCTGCGCTTCCCTGCGGCTGACGGTGGGCTGCTTTGCCATGTTGGTGGTCTCGCTACCCATGCAGCCGGCCCGGAGGGCCTTTGCCACCGGCACCTGACTCAGGGCCTTCGCTACCTCAGCGCGGCGCTTGTCCTCGTCCGCATAGCTCAGCTCAACGTAGGTGCCGTCCACGGCGATGGACACGCCGCTCTTCTGGACGGCGGCATTGGTGGCGGCCACCAGCTCAGGGGTCACGTCTGCATAGCTTTTGACGCTCTCCACGGCCTTGGTGTAGGCCAGCTGGGTGCAGCGGAACCCTGCGTCCCCGATGGAGCTGAGCAGTTCTTCCACGCTGTGACGGCCAAAATCGTGGCCGCGTGCGCCGACGATGAATTCAGACATACCGCATCCTCCTTACGCTCAGCCGAACAGACGCTCGGCAAACATCCCGAACTCCTTGCCCCACCAGTACCAGTCGTGGGAGACGTCGCCGCCCCAGACTTCGAGGTGGCAGGGGAGACCGGTCTCCTTCAGGGTGTCGGCCAGAGCCTGGGTGTCGGCGAGGGCATCGCCCTCATAGCCGCCCTGACCCACGCAGAGCAGCAGACTGTTCTCCTCGGCCTTGAACAGAACATTCTTGTCGCAGATGCCGTTCTTGTGCAGGGCGGCGAGGGGGCTGCTGCGGAGGATGAGGTCGTCCTCTGCGCTGCCGAGGAAGCGGCCCATATCGTAGAGGCCGGAGAGGCCCATTGCACCCGCAAAGGTCCGGGGACGGCGCAGGCGGCACTGGACGGCCTGATAGGCGCCGGTGTCCACGCCCACGCACCAGATGAGGGGCTTCTCTTTGCTCTCGGGGGCATTCAGCTCCGCGATGCGCGCGGCCAGCTCGCTGGTGAGGTAGACGAAATACTTCTCCTGCATCTCGGCCCGGCGGCGGGGAGACTCATTGCCGGCCAGCAGGCTCTCGCCGTCGATGCTGTCGGCGCAGAAGAGCTGAATTTTGCCCTCGTGCAGCAGACGGGCCGCTGCGTCGGGCATCCCGTTGTTCTCCCAGTCGTAGAAGCGGCCGCCCCGGGCGGGCAGTGCCAGCACCGGCACACCGCCGTGGCCGTAGACCTTGAACTCCATCTCGCGGTCGAGCACCGCGCTCCACTCCTTATAATAAGTGCCTTCCATCATGAAAATGCTTCTCCTGTCAGATGAATTGATTGCGTGCCGCGTCGTAGGCATAGCCTACGGCGGAAAGTGCCTTGCACAGGGCGTCCCTGTCGGCGTCCATGTCGTCGCAGAGGGCGTCGAGGCTGGGGTAAAAATCGCGCAGTTTCAGGTTGACCACGCTCAAAAGCATGATCGGGTCGCTCGGCAGAGCCATCTTTTGTTTCCTCCCATGTTCCGAGATAAAATAAAAAGCCGGTCACTCGACAAAGTGACCGGCAATACGCATCAGCTTAGACAGCGCGGGTGACTTTGCCAGCGCGCAGGCAACGGGAGCATGCGTAGATATACTTGGGAGAACCCTCCACGACCGCCTTGACACGACGGACATTCGGCTTCCAGGTACGGTTGGAACGGCGATGAGAGTGAGAGACCTTGATACCAAAGGTAACACCCTTGCCGCAGCATTCACACTTAGCCATGGTACTTGCACCTCCTACAGTGAAGTATGGAATCAAAATAATCAGCTTGACTATTTTACCAGAACTGCCGCCAAAAAGCAAGTCCCTTTTCGATTTTTTTGCGGCTTTTTTTCGTCTACAGCCCAAACGCTTGTCTAAAGGCGAAAAAAATAGTACAATAAACGCGTATATCTTATAGAAAACAGGAGAACACCATGACCCCAAGAATGTTTTATACCCTCGCACGGGTGCTGGCCGCCCTGACCGTCATTCCTTTCCACGAGGCGGGCCACGCGCTGGCCGCATGGCTGCTGGGCGACCCCACAGCCAAGCAGCAGGGGAGACTGTCGCTGAACCCCTTCCGCCACTTCGATCTGCTGGGAACGCTCTGCATGGTGTTCGCGGGCGTGGGCTGGGCAAAGCCTGTCTCCACCGACCCCCGCAACTTCAAAAAACCGAAGCAGGGCATGGCCCTCACGGCGCTGGCCGGCCCGGTGGCGAACCTCATCCTGGCCTACCTTGCGATGGTGGTCTGGAAGCTGCTCTATTACTGGGCGCCCGTCAACGATGCGACGATTTTTCTGGCGCTCTTCCTGCAATACTTAGTGTATCTGGATGTGAGCCTCGCCGTGTTCAACCTCATCCCGGTGCCGCCGCTGGACGGCAGCCGCGTCCTGCTGGCTGTGCTGCCCGAGCGCATCTACTTCGGCATGATGAAGTATGAGCGAGTCATCCTCATCGTCCTGCTGGCGGCGGTCTGGGGCGGCTTTCTGGACGGACCCCTCAGCGTGATGAACAATGTGGTGTGGGACCTGTTGGACAATGGCACTCAATACATCGACACCATCGCCTACTCGGCCTACTATGCGTCTGTAGGGGCGGTGATCTGATGGCGGAGGAGCTTACCTTCCATCTGGAAGAGTTCGAAGGCCCGCTGGAACTGCTGCTGGCGCTGGTGTCAAAGCACAAGATGGACCTGCACAACATCCCCATCCTTGAGCTCATCGACCAGTACACCCGCACCGTGGAGGCCGCGCAGGCCGCAGACCCCGACATTTCCAGCTCTTTCATCGAGATGGCAGCCCACCTCGTGGAGATGAAGAGCTATCTGCTGCTGCCCCGGAGCACCGAGGGCGAGCGGATGAAGCAGGAGCTCACCGGCCAGCTCATCGAGTATGACCAGTGCCGCCGGATGGCCTCTGCCCTCCGCGCCGCTGCGGAGGCGACGCCCACCTTCGTCCGACAGCCGATGCAGCTGGAACGGGACGAGACTTACGCCCTCAACCATCTGCCTCAGGTGCTGGCCGACTGCTGGGAGAGCCTGATGGGCCGTGCGCCTGTCCGGCGGATGCCGACCCAGGCCGTCTTTGAGCCGCTGGTGACAGCCCCGCAGGTGTCGGTGAGCAGCCGGGTGGTGTACATCCTGCGCCGCCTCATCGCGGGCGGTGCGGCCCGGATGAGCCAGCTTTTCGCCCGCAGCCAGAGCCGAAGCACCAACGTGGCTACCTTTCTGGCCCTGCTGGAACTGGTGCGCGGCGGACGCGTCACCCTCGGCCCCAAGGGAGAGCTGACCATGCAGCGCGGACGCCTGCCCCGTGAAAAGGCAAAGGAGGAAGAATGAACCAGAAACAGATAAAAGCCGCCGTAGAGGCGATGCTTTTTGCAGCGGGCGACCCGGTGAGCGCCGATAAGCTTGCCGCCGCCGTCCAGCTGCCCCAGACCACGGTGGAGACCGCGCTGGAAGACCTGCGCGTCCGTTACGCCCGGGAGGACTCCGGGCTCTGCCTGCTCCATCTGGACACCCGCTGGCAGCTGGCGACCAGGACTGAGTGGGCCGACTGCATCCGCCGTCTGCTGGACGCCCGGCGCTCGGTGCCTCTCGGCCCGGCGGCCATGGAGACGCTGACGGTCATCGCCTACAACCAGCCCGTCTCCCGCGCCTTCATCGAACAGGTGCGCGGCGTGGACTCCTCGTCCAGCGTCAGCGGCCTGCTGCAGAAGGGCCTCATCGAGGAGGCGGGCCGTCTCGACCTGCCCGGCCACCCGGTGAGCTTCCGCACCACGGATGTTTTCCTGCGGTGCTTCGGCCTTTCTTCGCTGGCGGACCTGCCGCCGGTGCGCGGAGATCAGGAAGGGGAGGCGGCGACATGATGGGAGTCCTGATGGCTCTGGGCTGGCTGCTGCTGACCCTGCTGAAGATCGCAGGCGTCCTGCTCCTTATCTTATTGGTGCTGCTGGCCCTCGTCCTGCTCTGCCCGCTGTGCGCGGACGTCTGCTGGGAGGGCGGTGTCCTGACCGTCCGGGCCGGTGCGCTTGGGCTCACCCTGCCGGTGTTCCAGTGGCCTGCGCCGGAAAAGCCCGCCGGATCCGAAGAACCGAAAGGCTTCTGGGGAAAGCTGAAAGCGAAGCTCCGCGCCCGCCGCGAAGAGCGCAAACGGAAGAAAGCCGCCGCAAAAGAGGCGAAGAGACCGAAAAAGGAAACAGCTCCGCGCGAGAAGGCGAAGCTGACGCTGAACATCCTCGTGACCATCCTGCGGGGTGCCGGGCGGCTGACGAAAGCCGTCTTCGGCTCGCTGCGCGTCACGAAGATCCAGGTCTGCCTCGGCGTCCGGGGCGAAGACCCCGCCGAAGCTGCCCGCGCCTACGGCAGGCTGAACGCATGGCTCTACCCGTCCCTCGGCGTCATCGACCGCTTCGTCTACCTCGATTTCGACGAGCTGCGCATCCTGCCGGACTTCGGCAGTGCTGAGCCGACGGTGGCCGACCGGGTGTCGTTCCGCCTCAGCGCAAGGCTGCTTTTCATCGTTGCAGCCGCTGTGCGCGTTTTGTATGAGTTCTGGCGCGAAAAAGTGCTGGACGTCTTCCTATAAAGTGTGTTACAATAATATCGTATGGTGTATACTCCTATCCAGAGGGAGTTTTCCCGGAAAATAATAGTAGGAGGCCGATTTTATGGCTGAGCATCCGATTCAAGGTTTAATGAACGTCACGATGGACAAGATCCGCCAGATGGCAGATTCTAACACCATCATCGGCAAGCCCATCAAGACCGACGACGGCACCACCATCCTGCCGGTGTCCCGCATCTCGTTCGGCTTTGCTTCCGCAGGCACCGACTTCGACGGCAAGAACACCGCCAACAAGGACCTGTTCGGCGGCGGCTCCGGCGCGGGCGTCAACATCCAGCCGGTGGCTTTTCTGGTGGTGAAGGACGGCTGCGTGCGCACCATCCAGCTGTCCGACGGCTCCAACACCGTTGACCGCGCCCTGACCATGCTGCCCGAGCTGGTGGACAAGGTCAGCGCTCTGCTGAAGAAAGAGGAGAAGAAGGACGCCGCTGCGCCTGCCGCTCCCGCAGCAGAGTAAACTTTAACCTACGCCGCAACTGCGGACTTCCGACCCGCAGTTTTGATACTGAGGCTGCTGTAATTAACCTCTCAGTCTGCTTCGCAGACAGCTCCCCTAATAGGGGAGCCTCTGGCGAAGAGATTAAGCTTTTCGAAATGCCAAGGCCTCCCCTCGATAGGGGAGGTGGCACGCCGCAGGCGTGACGGAGAGGTTTTGCCGCAGCCCTATTTGAGCGCCGGGAGGCGCACAAGGAGATTTTATCATGGCAGAAGAACGCATTCAGAAAATTATGAGCGAGCAGGGCCTGTGCTCCCGCCGCGCCGCCGAGCAGATCATCGCCGAGGGCCGCGTGAAGGTCAACGGCCACCCCGTGAAGGTGGGCGACAAGATGGACCCCAACCGCGACGTCCTCCATGTGGACGACGAGCGCATCTATATCCAGAAGAACCAGCAGATGTACTATCTGGCTCTGTACAAGCCCCGTGGCTATGTCACCACCGCCAGCGACGAGCTGGGCCGCAAGACGGTCATGGAGCTGGTGGCCGACATCCCGGCCCGCCTGTACCCCGTGGGCCGTCTCGACAAGGACAGCGAGGGCCTGCTGCTGATGACCAACGACGGCGCTTTCGCACAGGCTGTCACCCATCCGTCCGGCGGCATCTCCAAGCTCTACCGCGTCACCGTCCAGCCCCGGGCCGATGAGGCACAGATCTTGAAGCTCAGCTCCGGCGTCGTGCTGGACGACGGCACCAAGACCATGCCCTGCGCCATCAACGTCGTCACCGACGAGCCGGGCCGCACCGTCATGGAGATGACCCTGAAAGAGGGCAAGAACCGCGAGATCCGCAGGATGTGCGAGGCCGTGGGCCTCGAGGTCATCCGTCTGAAGCGGAACGCCGAGGGCGTCGTCAAGCTGGGAATGCTCCAGCCCGGCAAGTATCGCGAGCTGACCAAGGCAGAGGTGAACGGCCTGCGCGCCGCAGCCGCCAAGGGCCGCGCCCAGACCCGCTCGGCTGCTTTGCAGTCCAAGTCTGCTGCCCGCCGTCCCCGCGGCCCTGTGGGCGGGAACAAGGCTGCCGCAGGGAAGAAACATAAGTGAGCATCATGCCTGAAATTTCCGCTCTTTTTGCCAAATTTGTAACATTCTCTGAAAAAAAGGAATGGAACAAGGCTTGAGAATCTTGGAAAAATCGGGTATAATATACCTAATTTTGAAACTCACACAGATAAGCAGGAGGTCTTACCATGGCTTCAAAGAGTACCAAAGGAGAAATCCTCGCCAAGTTTTTTGATGACGGGGAATACACCGCTCTGTTTGCGGACGGCGCGGTGAGTGCTGCCAGCGGCTATGCTGCCGGTCAGCAGGCTTACGCCGTCTTCCAGAACGGCGAGGCTGTTTCCGTCAAGGACGTTGAAAAGAACATCAAGGTCCTCGAGCTGGCTGCCCAGACGGGCTGCCCGGTCGTTACCTTCTACGACTCCGTCGGCGCAAAGCTGGCTGAGGGTCTGGACGTGCTGAATGCAGCTGCAAAGCTCAACGCCACCATCGCAAAGGTGTCCGGCGTCGTGCCTCAGGTAGCCGTCGTTCTGGGCGTCTGCGGCGGCACCAGCGCTCTGAGCGCTGCCAACGCAGATGTCTGCATCATGGCTGAGGGCGCAGAGCTGTTCTTCACCGCTCCCTTCACCGCTGCCGCGAAGGGCGACAAGGTCGCTGACGCCGGTTCTGCCGCTGCTGCCGCAAAGGCAGGCGTGGCTGCCATCGTGGCCGCTGACGCTGCCGAGGCTGCTGAGAAGGCTGCCCACATCGTGGGTCTGCTGCCTGCCAACAACCTGACCGGCCCGGCCATCTTCGAGTTCGAGCAGCCCACCGCTGTCCTGAGCGCCAACGCCGAGCCTGCAAAGGCTGCTGCTGCCCTCATCGATAAGGACAGCGCCGTGGAGATGTACGCCGGTTTCGGCAAGAACGTCTACACCGCCTTCGCTACCATCGGCGGCAACGCCGTGGGCGTCGTGGCCACCGGCAAGGAGCTGTGCCACAACTGCGTGGCTAAGGCTTCCCGCTTCGTCCGCCTGTGCGACGCATTCAGCGTCCCCGTGCTGACCATCGTGAACACCGAGGGCTTCGTTCCCAGCACTTCCGATGACATCGCCGGCGGCATCCGCGAGGCTGCCCGTCTGGCTGCTACCTATGCCGACGCTACCACCGCTAAGGTGGCTCTCATCGCCGGTAAGGCTGTCGGCCCCGTCTACACCGCACTGGCCGCTGCTGACCTGAAGATCGCTGTCAAGGGCTGCACCATCAGCGCTCTCGAGCCTTCCGCTGCCGTCTCCGTGCTGTACAAGGACGAGATCGACGCTTCCGACAACATCGTCGCCGCTACCAAGGCCAAGGCTGCTGCCTACGTCGCCGAGGTGTGCAGCGCTGACGCTGCTGTGGCCGCCGGTTCTGCCGACATGACCTGCGAGGCTGCCAACGCCCGCGCAAGCGTCGTGGCCGCGTTCGAGCTGCTGAGCACCAAGCGTGCTGCCCGTCTGCCCAAGAAGCACGGCAACATGGCTCTGTAAGAAAACGTACATCTAACGATCTAGATTGATTCAGGAGGACTCTTCCATGAAGTACTACAATATTTCCGTCAATGGCGTTGCTTACAGCGTCTCTGTCGAGGAGACCGCTGCCGGCGCTGCACCCGTGGCTCCTGCTGCTGCACCCGCACCCAAGGCCGCTCCGGCTCCCGCTGCCGCTGCTGCTCCTGCCGCACCCGCTGCTCCTGCTTCCGCAGGCGCTGTTGAGGTCAAGGCTCCGATGCCCGGCAACATCCTGGACGTGAAGGTCGCCGCCGGCGCTTCCGTCAAGGCTGGCGACGTGCTGGTCATCCTCGAGGCCATGAAGATGGAGAACGAGATCGTTGCTC
>OOAD01000705.1_pt1 | contig 21922 bp, 10 predicted proteins | sample 1671151 | NCBI WGS metagenome assembly OOAD01 (sample SAMN06348127, study PRJEB24527) | human gut metagenome | biome: human gut; feature: ankylosing spondylitis patient; material: feces | host: Homo sapiens | place: China | collected 2015-10
ACAAGAACGGAGGACAATAATGGATTACAAGAACGCTGGTGTTGATATTGAAGCAGGTTACAAGTCAGTTGAGTTAATGAAGGATGCGGTTAAGTCTACATTCAGACCAGAAGTATTAGGAGGAATTGGTGGTTTCTCAGGTGCATTTTCACTTGAAAAGATTAAGCAGATGGAAGACCCTGTACTCCTTTCAGGAACAGACGGATGTGGAACTAAGGTTAAGTTAGCATTTATTATGGATAAGCATGATACTATCGGTATCGATGCAGTTGCTATGTGCGTTAATGATGTTGTATGTGCAGGTGGAGAGCCTCTTTTCTTCCTTGACTACATCGCATGTGGAAAGAACTATCCAGAAAAGATAGCTACAATCGTTGGTGGTGTTGCAGAAGGCTGCCGTCAGTCAGAATGTGCGCTTATCGGTGGTGAAACAGCAGAACATCCGGGTCTTATGCCAGTTGATGAGTATGATGTTGCAGGATTTGCTGTAGGTGTTGTAGACAGAAAAGACCTTATAACAGGTGAAAATATAAAGCCGGGCGATACACTTATCGGTATAGCATCAAGCGGTGTTCATTCTAATGGTTTCTCACTTGTAAGAAGTGTATTTACAATCACAGAAGAGTCGCTTAATACATATTATGAGTCACTTGGAAAGACACTCGGAGAGGCTTTACTTGCTCCAACTAAGATATATGTTAAGACTATGAAGTCTATAAAGAACGCAGGTGTACGCGTTAAGGGATGCAGCCATATCACAGGTGGCGGTTTCTATGAAAATATTCCAAGAATGCTCCCAGATGGTGTAAGAGCTGTTGTTAAGAAGGACAGCTACGAAGTACCACCTATCTTTAAGATGTTACAGACAGATGGTGAGATTGAAGAGCATATGATGTATAACACATTTAATATGGGTATCGGTCTTGTACTTGCAGTAGCTCCAGAGGATGTTGATACAACTATGGAGGCAATCAAGGCAGCAGGTGAAACACCTTATGTAATCGGTAGTGTTGAAGCAGGTGAGAAGGGAGTTACTTTATGCTAAGAGTAGCGGTTATGGTATCCGGAGGCGGTACTAACCTTCAGGCTATTATTGATGGTGTAAAGAATGGCACGATTACTAATACAGAAATAGTCGCTGTTATAAGTAACAATGCCGGTGCGTATGCACTTACAAGAGCTAAAGATAACGGAATAGCTGCTTACTGTGTATCACCTAAGGATTATGCGACAAGGGATGAGTTCAACAAGGCACTTTTAGATAAGGTCAATTCGCTCAATGTAGACCTTGTAGTGCTTGCAGGATTTCTTGTTAAAATTCCAGAGGAAATGGTTCATCAGTACAGCCATAGAATTATTAATATTCATCCATCACTTATACCTTCTTTCTGCGGAGTTGGCTTCTATGGACTTCATGTCCATGAGGCAGCTCTGGCAAAGGGTGTAAAGGTGACAGGCGCAACTGTCCACTATGTGGATGAAGGTATGGATACAGGAGAGATTATATTCCAGAAGGCTGTTGATGTTCTTGATGGTGATACACCGGAGGTTCTTCAGAGAAGAGTTATGGAACAGGCAGAATGGAAGTTACTCCCTGCAGCTATCAATAAGATTGCGAACGAGCATGCGAAGTAATACATTTCTTTAATAAATATATCAGGATGTAAGGGCAAGAAGCGTTATTGTACAAACAATTACTTGAATTCTGTCATTATATCATATTAAAAGCTTGTCAGTATTAGCATTGATAATACTGGCAATTAAGTATAACGAGTACGAAAACTGGAGGAATAACATAATGAAGGTTTTAGTTGTAGGAAGCGGTGGACGTGAACATGCAATATGCTGGAAGATAAGCCAGAGTCCTAAGGTTGATAAGATATACTGTGCGCCGGGTAACGCTGGTATAGCAGAGGTTGCAGAATGTGTAGATATAAAGGCAATGGAGTTTGATAAGCTCGTTGCATTTGCAAAGGATAATGCTATTGACTTAACAGTTGTTGGTATGGATGACCCACTTGTAGGCGGTATAGTAGATGTGTTTGAGGCAGAAGGCTTAAGAGTATTCGGCCCTAGGAAGAATGCAGCTATACTTGAAGGTTCAAAGGCATTTTCTAAGGACCTTATGAAAAAGTATAATATTCCAACAGCGGCATATGAAACATTTACATCGGCAGAAGATGCAAAGAAGTACCTTGAAACAGCAAAGTATCCTATTGTGCTTAAGGCAGACGGACTTGCACTTGGAAAGGGCGTTCTTATCTGTGCTGATAAGGAAACAGCACTTGCTGGCGTAGATGAGCTTATGCTTGATAAGAAGTTTGGTGCAGCAGGTAATACTATTGTTATCGAGGAATTTATGACAGGTCGTGAAGTATCTGTACTTTCTTTCGTAGATGGTAATACTATAAAGATTATGTCATCTGCACAGGACCACAAGAGAGCAAAGGATGGCGATAAGGGACTTAATACAGGTGGTATGGGTAACTTCTCACCTTCACCATTCTATACTAAAGAGGTTGATGAGTTCTGTAAGAAACATATATATCAGGCAACTGTAGATGCCATGAAGGCAGAAGGAAGACCTTTCAAGGGTGTTATATTCTTTGGCCTTATGCTTACACCAGATGGTCCAAAGGTGCTTGAATACAATGCAAGATTTGGTGACCCTGAGGCACAGGTTGTACTTCCAAGAATGGAAAACGACATTATAGATGTATTTGAAGCGTGCATAGATGGAACACTTGATAAGGTGGACTTAAAGTTTGCTGATAATGCGTGTGTATGCGTTGTTCTTGCATCTGACGGATATCCTCTTGAGTACAAGAAGGGCTTTGAGATATCAGGTATGGAGAACTTCAAGAATAATGATGGATATTTCTTATTCCATGCCGGAACTAAGTTTAACGAAGAAGGCAAGGTCGTAACAAACGGCGGACGTGTTCTTGGAGTTACAGCACTTGGCTCTGACTTAAAAGAAGCGCGTGCCAATGCATACAAAGCTACAGAATGGATAAACTTTGCTAATAAGTATATGCGTCACGATATAGGCAGGTCTATAGACGAAGCATAAATAATGGAGGACAATAACGATATGAAGATTACATCGGTAAAAGGTACAAACGATTATCTTCCTAATGAAGTGGAGATAAGAGATTATCTTCAGAATGAAATATTAAAAGTATATGTGGCTAATGGTTTTGAACATATAACAACTCCTGTTATAGAGGATATTGAAAATCTTGACAAGAGTGACGGTGGAGAAAATCTTAATCTTATATTTAAGATTATGAAAAGAGGAGATAAGCTTGATAAGGCACTTGCAAGCGGCGTTACATCACAGAATGAAAATGTGCTTGCAGATATGGGCTTAAGATATGACCTTACACTTCCACTGAGCAGATATTTTGCTAATAATAAGGATAAGCTTACACTTCCTATGAAATGTATACAGATGGATAGGGTGTACAGGGCAGAACGTCCACAGAAGGGCAGACTCCGTGAGTTCGTACAGTGTGATATAGATATTATCGGTTCTGACTCAAGAGATTCAGAAGTAGAGCTTATACTTATAACAACTAAGGCTCTTAAGGCTATTGGTATGAAGAACTTCAAGGTCAAGGTCAACGACAGAAGATTACTTCGTGCATTCCTTATGGATTGTGGATTTGAAGAGAGCCAGCTTGACAGTGTGTGCATAACATTTGATAAGATGGACAAGGTAGGACTTGAAGGCGTAAGAAAAGAGCTTGAAGATAAGGAATTCGACAAGGCTGCTGTTGATAAGTTTACAGATTTCTTATCAGGTGTTGATAACCCGCAGGAGATTACACTTGAGTCAGTAAAGGATATTCTTGTTGACAAGGCTCCTGCTGAAAGTCTTGAGTATATTATGAATTCAGTTAATGCACTTTGTAGTGGTGAGTTTGATGTTATATTTGACCTTTCTTTAGTAAGAGGACAGGGTTACTACACAGGAACAGTATTTGAAGTTGAGAGTATTGACTTTAAGGGTGCTATAGCCGGCGGCGGAAGATATGACAATCTTATAGGCAAGTTCTTAGGACAGCAGGTAAGCGCAGTAGGCTTCTCTATAGGCTTCGAGCGTATATTCTCTATCCTTATGGAACATGGCATAGACCTTCCAAACAAGGGCAACAAGATAGCTGTTATGTATGATGAGGGCGACCTTTCCAATGCATATAGAATAGCTGAAAAGTATAGGGCAGAAGGTAAGATATGCTCATTATATGTAAAGCCAAAGAAGATGGGTAAGTTCTTATCAAAGCTTCAGGAAAGAGGCTATGCAGGCTTTATTAATGTAAGTAATGGTGATGAGATATCAGACTTTGAATAATTACGAATAGTTAAAGCAAAGTATAAGCGTATGTATTATTACACTAAAGTTATTAATACATACGCTTTTTTATTAATGGGCGGCAGCTTTATCAAGAGCACTCTGTATAGCGCCAAGCAGCAGGCTTGAGGTGTACTTGTTAGCAGAGTCATAGGTTATGTTGGCAGTTGAACCGCTTTCCATAACAGCCTTCTTAATGTCGCCAAATGAACTGGTAAGCATCGGGTACATCGTCTGGACTGACTCTGACAGGTTGACGAGCTCAATATTGTTGATATTATCGGAGTCGACAGTCACCTGAATGTCAACGGGCGTTCCGTTAAGCATAAGTGAGGATGTATACACGCCGGGAGAATATGTAGCAGTACTGGCTTTATTCTGCCTGCTGGTTGTACTTGCAGGGCTGTTGTCTGGTTCTTTCACAGAGAGTATATATATAGTTGCTATTATGATAAATGCAGCAATTATGCATATAGTTATTATCAGTTTCTTAAGTGGTATGACTAATATTCTGGTAGGTCCACTCATCAGATTAATCCTCCTGTGCCGGATACTATTTGTAAGAATATATGATGCGTGATTGAAGGTTAGAACGGTATTGCATATAAATATAAAGATATAATTATCTGAAAATGTAATATTGGTAACATATTTAGAAAAAATGTAAAATATTGAATAATCTAATCATAAATAAGGAGATTACACTATGTCGTTACAGTATATACTAGGTGGTTCGGGGGCTGGAAAGTCCACATATCTGTACAATTCCATAATAAAAGAAGCCATAGAAAATCCGTCACTGGATTATATTATTGTTGTTCCTGAACAGTATACTATGGCGACACAGAAGAGAGTTGTTGAGCTTCACCCAAGAAAAGGAATACTGAATATAGATGTTGTGAGCTTTGAAAGACTTGCATACAAGGTATTTGAAGAGGTCGGGGCAACAGATTATCCAGTTCTTGATGATACAGGAAAAAATCTTATAGTAAGAAGAGTATTAGAGCAGAATAAAAAGTCGCTAAGGTTTTTTGGAAGTAATATATCCAATACGGGCTTTGTATCAGAGATGAAGTCAGTTATATCAGAAATGCTTCAGTATGATATTGGTGTGGATAAGCTTATGGATATTAATGAGAGTGTGGATAACAATAGTTTGTTAGGAATGAAGCTTGATGATATATCACTTATATACAGTGGGTTTAAGGAATTTATAAAAGACCACTATATAACATCAGAAGAGATATTAGACCTTATGTGCAGAAAAGTGACAGAGTCTGCTAATATAAGAGGAAGTATTATAGCATTTGACGGCTTTACAGGCTTTACACCGGTGCAGTACAGGCTTATGTCAATACTTCTTGATATGTGCAGCGAGGTCAAAGTGGCGCTTACAATAGATGCAAATGAGCATGCCAATGTCAATGAGGGAATAGAGAACCTTTTCTATATGACTAAGGATACAGTTGCACACCTTAATAAAATATGTGATGAGCAGCATATTAATGCAGAAAGCATAGTAATAGAAAATGCTGATAAGAAAGTGCAGACAAGATTTGAGTCATCAAAGGAGCTTGCATTTCTTGAAAAAAATATATTCCGTACAGGTACAAGATACTACAGCGGCAGGGTTGATGACATAGTGATGTATGCAGGTATCACTCCAAAGGATGAGATACAGTATGTCACGGGAGAAATATTAAAGCTTACAAGACTTTCAGGTTACAGATACAATGAGATAGCAGTTGTTACAGGTGATATATCGGCATATGGGAAGCTTGCTGCCAACATATTTGCACAGAATGATATACCATACTTCCTTGACCAGAAGCTCCACGTTACAGACAACTGTCTTGTTGAAATGATAACAGCGGCTCTTGATGTTGTTGAGAAGAATTATACCTATGATGCAATATTCAGATACTTAAGGACAGGACTTACGGGCATATCAGATGATGAGATAGATATTCTTGATAATTACTGCCTTGCAGTCGGTATAAGGGGCAGAAGACAGTGGAATACAGAGTGGACAAGAAAGTTCCGGGGCAGTGCCATGGCTACTGACCTTACAATGTTAAATGACTTGAGAGTGAGAGTTATAGAGCCTTTATCAGAGCTTGATGATAAGCTTAAGAGTGCAGACGGTGATGTTAAGGCTATGACAACAGCAGTGTATGAACTGTTAGTCAGACTACAGTGTGAGGAGCAGATGCTTGAGCTTGCAAGCAATAATAAGGATGAATACAGACAGATATACGCAAAGATAATAGAGCTTTTTGATAAGCTGGTACAGCTATTAGGCAGTGAAAAGGTAACTGTAAAAGAATATAACCGTATTATGTCATCTGGTTTTGATGAGATAAAAATAGGACTTATTCCCCCTACAAAGGACTGTATAGTTATAGGTGATATTGAGAGAACACGACTTGATAATATAAGAGCTATGTTCTTTGTCGGGGTCAATGACGGGTATGTTCCTAAAAAAAGCGACAGCAGAAGCGTATTGTCGGAAACAGACAGGGAAAAGCTTAAGACAATGGATGTTTCTTTGTCAATGTCAGTGAGGGAGAAAGCATTTGTACAAAGATTCTATCTGTATCTTATTATGACAAAGACATCGCAGAAGCTATATATAACTTATGCACATAACAGCATGGATATGAAAGCAATATTGCCATCTTATATTATAAGAATGATTAAGAAAATGTTTCCGGGAGTGGATGTGCTTTCATATGACGATGCTGCAAAAGAGCGCTCATATATACGAATTCCAAAGGCTGAGCTTGAGTGGAGTGACGAGAACCTTGCAAAGATACTTGCAGACGGTGTTGCGCTTGACCTGTATGGAAAAGAGCTTACAGGAAGTGTCACATCATTTGAGCAGTATGCAGCATGCCAGTATGCGTACTTCTGCCGCTATGGATTGAAGCTGGATGAGCGTGAGGAGTATAAGTTTGCGGTAAATGACTTTGGTACGATACTTCATGCGGTTATAGAGGATGTATCAAAGAACATAAAACAGAATAAGAAATCGTTCGTGCTTTTATCTGACGAAGAAAGAAGAAGTATGGTGTCAGAGAGTATACATGCCATTGCGGACAGCTATGGAAACACGATATTAAAGAGCACGAGCCGTAACGAATTCCTTATAAAGCGTATGGAGGACCTGGCGGATAAGACACTGTGGGCGATAGGAAAACAGCTTGCAGACGGACTGTTTATACCTGACACATTTGAGAAAGGCTTCTTAACTAAGATAGAGGACTTACCTCACGATGTCACATTTTTTATGCAGGGAAAGATAGACCGAATAGATATATGTGAAGATGATGAAAATGTATATGTAAAGGTTGTCGATTATAAGACGGGACACTCGGACTTTGACCTGCTAAAGACATACTATGGACTTAAGATACAGTTATTTACCTATATGAGAGAGGCTATAAGCTTTGAAAAAAAGAGACATAAGGGCAAGAATATAGTTCCGGCAGGACTGCTTTACTATAATATAGACAATCCGATAGTTGAAACAAGGCAGGACGATGATGATAAGATTGAGGAGCTTATAAGAAAAGAGCTGCGTATGAAGGGGGTAGTTAATTCTAACAGAAATATTATAAGCAAGCTTGATTCAACAGAGGGAACATCTCTTAATATTCCGGTTACAGTGAGCAAGTCGGGAAGCATAGATGCATCTAAGAGCAAAGTGCTTACAACAGAGGAGCTTATGGCGCTTGGTGAGTACGTTGACAGGGAAAATGTCGTCAAAGCAACCAAAATACTGGACGGAAGTATCAATATCAATCCATATGAGCGAGGTCAGGACAGCAGTTGTAATTACTGTCCATATAACAGTGTATGTGGTTTTAGTGAGGATATGCCGGGAGTTAAGTTCAGAAGGCTTAACAGCTTAAGCGTAGAGGACATATGGTGCAGGATTAAAGAGGAAATTGAGTCATAAAAAGGAGTGTTATATATGGCAAAGTCATGGACATCGCAGCAGCTTGATGCTATGAACACAAAAGACAGGGATATTCTTGTATCGGCTGCTGCCGGTTCTGGTAAAACAGCAGTGCTTGTAGAAAGAATAGTAAATAAGATAACTAAGGAAAACGGAACAGATATAGACAGACTTGTTGTTGTTACATTTACAAAGGCAGCGGCAGCAGAGATGAAGGCAAGAGTAAGAAACAGGCTGGATGATATGCTCGATGAGGATGAGAAAAACAGCAACCTTATCAAGCAGATAGCACTTATAAATAATGCACAGATAACAACTATAGACAGCTTTTGTCTGTGGATATTAAAAAATCATTTCTCAGAGATTAATCTTGACCCGGGTTTCCGCGTTGCTGACAAGGGCGAGATAACACTTCTTGAAAATGATGTCATGCAGGATATGCTTGAGGATTATTATAAGGAAAGTGATGAGCAGTTCTTAGCACTCATAGATGCATATGGAACTGGCAGAAGTGATGCCAATATCGAAGAGATAATTAAGAAGATATATGTGCTTGCAAGAAGTAATCCATGGCCTGATGAATGGTATGAGCAGGTTATTGACACATACACAGGTATGGATAACAGCAATAATAAGGTACTTGTCAATCTGTATGAAAGTATACAGTGTTCTGCGCGTGACTATAAGAGAAAATATGAGTATATGATTGAGCTTTGTGGAAGGGTTGACGGACCGATATCCTATCTTGATGCAATCAATTCGGATTATATGAATATATGCAGGATTATAGATGCGGCAGACTTTGATGAGCTTTCAGAAAGAGTTATTAAGACAGAATTCACACGTTTAAGTACCAAAAGGATGCCGGATGCAAGGGATGACTTAAAAGAATATGTCAAAGTCCAGCGTGACAAGTATAAAAAATACATAGCAGGACTGCTTAAGACAGTATTTACGGCGGATATTGACAGTCTTATGGAGGATGTACATTCCAATGCACCAGCCATAAGTATGATGGTAAAGCTGTCAAAGGACTTTGCTGACAGGATGGAAGAAGAAAAACGTGACAGGGGAATAGTCGAGTTCAGTGATATTGAGCATTATGCGCTTGATATTCTTGTCACAAAGCAGGATGGAAGTAAAGAATATACAAATGTTGCAGATGAACTTGCAGAATATTTCGATGAAATACTCATTGATGAGTATCAGGACTCCAACCAGTTACAGGAGGAGATACTTACGGCGGTATCAAAGCACAGATTAAGTGATGTTCCCGATAATATGTATATGGTTGGCGATGTAAAGCAGAGTATATATAAGTTCAGACTTGCGTGTCCTGAGCTTTTTATGAATAAGTATTATAGTTATTCCGGCTATGATGAACAGAAGGAAACAGGGGTAATAAGTGACTGTAAGATAGAGCTTCAGAAGAACTTCAGAAGCAGGAAAAATGTACTTGATACAACTAATGATGTGTTCTACAGGGTTATGAACAGGAACTACTGCGGCATAGAGTATGACAGCAATCAGCAGCTAAACTGCGGTTTTGAATATCCAGAGTGTACTGATAAAAGAAACTTTGGGTGGGAGGACGAGAAAAGCACAGAAACAGTGCTTATAGATACGTCAGAAGATGATGAAAACAGCAGTATTGAAGCAGAAGCTATGTATATGGCAGAAAGAATAAAAAAATTCATGTCAAAGGATGAGCCTTATTATGTTTTCGATACAGACTTATCCGACTATAGGAGAATACAGTACAAGGACATAGTAATTCTTACAAGAACACTTTCCGGCTGGGCGGATACAATAGTAAATATACTTCTAGACAGGGATATTCCAGCTATGGCAGATACGGCACAGCAGTACTTCAAGTTAAGGGAGATAAAGGTTCTTATAAGCCTTCTTACATGTATAGATAATCCTCTGCAGGACATTCCTATGGCGGCGGTGCTGTTATCATACTTTGGCGGTTTCACAGAGGATGAGCTGGCTGACTTGAGAGTGTATGGAAAGAAGAGTGCAGGTGCTGACAGATTATTTGTAAAGCAGATGCAGAGCCTTATAAAGGATACTGAAATAAAAGATACTGATAAAAAAGAAAATGCAGAAAAGCTTTCAGCACTTTCTGATAAATGTGAAGCTTTTCTTGATAAGCTTAAGGTATGGCGTGAAAAGTCAAGACTTATGACAATATATGACCTTCTGTGGGATATTGTATACAATACAGGATATTATGATTATGTTGGAACTATGCCGGCAGGTAAGAAAAGACAGTCGAATATAGATGTACTGCTTGATAAGGCATCATCATTTGAGGGAACAAGCTATAGCGGACTGTTTAACTTCTTAAGATATATAGAAAGATTACAGAAGTACGATATAGAACTTACGGACTCATCAGGAACGGGCGGCAATGGCGACTCAGTCAGAATTATGAGTATCCATAAGAGTAAGGGACTTGAATTTCCGGTAGTTATTATGGCAGGACTTAATAAGCAGATTAATAAAACAGATGCAAGAAATAAGCTTGTTATAGACAGGGAGCTTGGAATAGGAACAGATTATGTCAACCTCACAAGACAGACCAAGACAACTACACTTATTAAAGGGGCAATAGCAAGAAAGATATTAAGGGACTCAATATCAGAGGAAGAGCGTGTGCTATATGTTGCAATGACAAGAGCAAGGGAAAAGCTTATTATGGTAGGCGGTGTAGCCAGCATAGATAAGAAAATGTCTGCATGGCAGATGATATCAGATGAGCTTTGTGTCAATGGTGTATATTCGTATGCAGATTGTGAAAATATAGACAGATATTCTGATATGATTATGCCGGTGGCACTTATGAAGCAGGAGGATAATAAAGGTACATTTGAATTCAGCCTTATAAGTTCAGCGGATATTATCAAAGAAGATGAAGCCATAAGTAAAGAGGCACAGTCTGAAAATGTATCAGCAGATGAAGATACAGGCATTAACGAAAGTAAAGAAAATATTAAAGAAAGCCTGAATGATACAGATGTTTACAATGATGATAAGGCACAGGTATATGACAGACAAAAGACAGAGGAGCTTCCACCGTACATCAAAGACCCTGATGCTGACAGAAAGGTTAAGGTTACAGTAACAGAATTAAAGCAGATGCAGGCGGAGGCTGACTATGATGGTGATGCATTTATGCATGATGATATAAAGGCTGCTTATGATGAGGCAGAGCGTGATGAAGATAAGAGCAGGGCTGCTGATACTGAAAATGTGGAAGAAGGTGCAGACAGTTTTATTCCGACTATTCCTAAGTTTATATCAGGAAGTGAAGAAACTCTGAGGGCGAATGAGAGAGGAACGGCGTACCACAGAGTTATGGAGTGTCTTGATTATAATAATGTTGAAAGCTTTGAGGATGTACAGGCGGATATCCACAGAATGTTGGAAACTGAGCGTATGAGTGAGGTGCAGATAAATAATATCAATGTAAAGGATATATACACATTTGTAAGTTCACCTATAGGAAAAAGAGTGAGAGCTGCTGCCATAAGCGGCAATATGAGGCGTGAGCAGCCGTTTGTGTTTGAGTATGACAGACAGCTTGTACAGGGTGTAATAGACCTTTTTATAATAGAAGATGGAAAGATAGTTATAGTCGACTATAAGACAGACCGTGTAAGAAAGGGAGAAGCAGGAGAGAAGGAACTTATAAAAAGATACAGCGTGCAGCTTGATTATTATGCTAAAGCCCTGTCACAGCTTACAGGTCTTGAGGTTAAGGAAAAGCTTATATATTCATTTACACTGGGGAGAGAGATAAATGTTGGTTCTTAAATATATGTCTGAACAGTTGAATTTATGAGCTTTATACTATATACTAAATTAGTTATACTAGGTTTATAACTAGAAGAACGGAGATTAGTGTGAAAAATAGATTTTAAACTTACGCAGAAATGAGGATTATTATGTCAGATATTACAAGTGAAATAAAGAAAAGAAGAACATTTGCAATCATATCGCATCCGGATGCTGGTAAGACAACTCTTACAGAAAAGTTCCTGTTATACGGAGGAGCTATCAACTTAGCCGGTTCTGTAAAAGGTAAGAAAACAGCAAAGCATGCGGTTTCAGACTGGATGGAGATAGAAAAGGAGAGAGGTATCTCGGTTACTTCCTCAGTACTCCAGTTTAACTATGACGGATACTGTATCAATATCCTTGATACACCGGGACATGAGGACTTCTCAGAGGATACTTACAGAACACTTATGGCAGCAGATTCAGCCGTCATGGTAATAGATGCCTCAAAGGGTGTTGAGAAGCAGACAATCAAGCTTTTTAAGGTATGTGTTATGCGACATATCCCTATATTTACATTTATTAATAAGATGGATAGAGAGGCTAACGATCCTTTTGAGCTTCTTGATGAGATAGAAAATGTCCTTGGAATAGCAACATGTCCTATCAACTGGCCTATAGGCTGTGGTAAGGAATTCAAGGGCGTATATGACAGAAAGCAGAGGGAAGTGTCACTTTTTAAGGCTGCGATGAACGGACAGAAGGAAGTTGCAACTAAGAATATTGCACTTGATGACCCTGAACTTAAGGCAGAGATAGGCGATGCTTATCTTTCTAAGTTAGATGAGGATGTTGAACTTCTTGACGGTGCAAGTGCAGAGTTCGACCTTGCAAAGGTACAGGCAGGTGATCTCACACCGGTATTCTTCGGTTCAGCTCTTACTAACTTTGGTGTGGAAACATTTTTACAGCATTTCCTTGATATGACTACATCGCCACTGCCACGTAATTCCTCAGCTGGTCCTATCGACCCATTTAAAGAAGATTTCTCAGCATTTGTATTTAAGATACAGGCTAATATGAATAAGGCACACAGGGACAGAATTGCATTTATGCGTATATGTTCAGGAAAGTTCACTGCCGGTATGGAGGCTAACCACGTACAGGGTGGAAAGAAGATAAGACTTTCACAGCCACAGCAGATGATGGCGCAGGAAAGACATATCGTTGAAGAGGCGTATGCAGGCGATATTATCGGTGTATTTGACCCGGGAATATTCTCAATCGGTGATACTATATGCTCATCTAACAAGAAGTTTATGTTTGACGGTATTCCTACATTTGCACCAGAGCATTTTGCAAGAGTAAGACAGATGGATACTATGAAGCGTAAGCAGTTCATAAAGGGTATCAGCCAGATAGCGCAGGAAGGTGCTATCCAGATATTCCAGGAGTACAACACAGGTATGGAAGAAATAATCGTAGGTGTTGTTGGTGTTCTTCAGTTTGAAGTACTGGAATACCGTCTTAAGAACGAGTATAATGTAGATATAAAGCTTGAGCCGCTTCCATATGAGCATATCAGATGGATAGAAAATCCACAGGAGATAGATGTAAACAGAATAGTTGGTACATCAGATATGAAGAAGATTAAGGACCTTAAGGGCAATCCACTTCTTGTATTTGCTAACAGCTGGTCTGTCAATATGGTACTTGAACGTAATGAGGGTCTTAAGCTGTCAGAGTTTGGAAAGAATTAATGAGTAACTAAGACAACAGGATGCTGCATCAGACTTGAATAATGTCACATAAGGAACTGGGTGATTAGATGAAAGAAAACTACAGATGTATTGTAAAAAAGATAACGGCTGTTGTACTTATGGTAATAGTGCTTATATGTACGCAGTATGGTTATACAGGGGTTTTACAGGTTAAAGCCGAGGACAGTATCATAGCGACAGGTTATGTCAATTATGATGTCACGGACTTAAGAATAAGAACCAAGCCGGTTAACGGCAGTATCGTAACTAAGGTCAACGGAGGCTTTAAGTTTGATATATACGAGGAAGTAAGCACAAGTTCAACCTATACGTGGTACAGTATCGGGTTCTATCTTGATGGGGAATACACAAGAGGATATATAACTTCACAGTACACAACTAAGGATAAGAAGTCTGACTATAAGCCGGATAATAACTTTGAGGATTATCTTAATGCACAGAATTTCCCAACGTCCTACAGGGAGAGCTTAAGACAGCTTCACGAACAGTATCCTCTGTGGGTGTTTGTGGCAGACCATAACGGCAGGGACTGGGATACTATGGTAAATGCGCAGAATGTTATAGGACGAAGCCTTATATACAGTTCAGCGGATGCTTCATGGAAGTCGACAGCCGCAGGCTGCTATAACTGGGAAACAGGAGAGTACACCATATTAGATAGTGGCGGATGGGTTCAGGCATCGGAAGGACTTATAAAGTATGCGCTTGACCCACGTAACTTCCTTAATGATACATATATATTTATGTTTGAAAGCCTTTCGTATGACTCTTCTGTACATAATACAGAGGGTGTGCGTAATATCATAAGTGGAACATTTATGGAAAACTCAAGCCACGACTTAGATGGCTATGATTATGCATCACTTCTTATGTATGCAGGTGAGGTGTCAAAGGTCAGTCCTTATCATCTTGCAACAAGAATTATACAGGAACAGGGTGCTAATGGCGCAGGTAATGAGATATCTGGAAATGTAAGCGGCTATAAGGGCTACTATAACTATTACAGCCAGAATGCGTATGCAAGCGGCGGACTTTCAGCGGTGCAGAATGGTCTTAAGTATGCTATGCAGACAGATGACACTAATATGCGACCATGGAATACAAGATACAGAGCGGTTGTAGGCGGTGCCATCAACCTTGGAAAGTGGTATATCAACAGAGGTCAGGATACTATATATTATGAGAAGTTTGATATAAAGAACTTTTCACATCAGTATATGACCAATGTACTTGCACCACGTTCAGAGGCGACAAGGGCAAAAAAGGCATACAGCACAAGTACACTTAACAACACTACATTTAAGTTTACAATACCGGTATATGACAATATGCCATCGTCAAGATGTGTTATACCAGATGGCAATAAGAGCTCTAATAACTGGTTAAGAGGTCTGTCAGTTGACGGATATTCACTTACACCAACATTTGCGGCAGATACTACAGACTACAGTCTTATAGTTGACAATGATGTTACAGGCATAGATGTATCAGCTTCGGCAGCAGATACTAATGCAAGTGTAAGCGGAAGAGGAAGCCATGAGTTATCAGTTGGTGATAATACCATCAATATAGTAGTCACAGCGGAGGACGGCACAACAAGGACTTATAATATCAATGTTGTAAGAAAGAAAGCTGAAAATCCTGAGCCGGTAAAGCCGGATAATGGAAATAATAACAATAATAACGGCTCTGGTGAGAATGACGGCTTTAGCAGTAACCTTAATGTCGATAATGATAATGGCATAGTTACGGGAGTCGGAGTTGGAAGCAGTGTTGAGAGTATACTTAACGGAATTACTTACACTAATGGCTGCTACGGAAAGCTTCTTAACAGCTCTGGCAGTGAGTGTGCTGCAGATGACACAGTGGCAACAGGCAATAAGCTTGTTATATATAAGAAGGACGGAAGTATATATGCCCAGTATGATGTTGTTATATATGGCGATGTAAATGGCGATGGAAGAATAACAAGTATGGATATGTTATATATAAAAAGACATATTCTTTACATTAAGACATTGTCAGGTGCTTATCTTTTAGCAGCAGATACTAACAAGGACAGCGATGTTACAAGTATGGATATGTTATACATAAAAAGACATATTCTGGATATAAAGTATATACAGCAGTAAATGGAGAATATAATGAAAGCAATCAGAAAAGTTACATTATGTGTTCTATCATTTGTCGTTATGTTTATGATGATGACAGCTACATTTGATAAAAAAGATGTATCAGCGGCAGAAACAGCAAGAATATCTGTAAGTTCAGGAAGCTGTGAGGTCGGTGATACAGTTACAATCACAATAACAGTAAGCGGTTCTAATATTATGCTGTGCGATTTTTATGTTAATTATGATGCATCTATAATTACTGCACAGTCAGGATATGACGCAGGTGGCAATGGAACGATAAGAATTGTATCAACGGAAAGTACTACATTTAATGTTACATTTAAAGCTGTAAAGCCGGGTACTTCAACAATATCAGTTGCAAGGTCAACAGCGCAGATAGGCTCAGAGACTGAGGATAGTATGAATGTGGCAGCCTCATCAGGAAGTGTAAGCGTATCAGCACCGGCAAGCTACTCATCTGACGACACTTTAAGTTCGTTAGAGATAAGTCCGGGAGTGCTTTCACCAGCATTTTCACCAAGTGTTACCACATACACTACATCGGTGGGAAGTGACTGCGACAAGCTTACAGTAAGTGCCATAGCCAATGATTTAAAGGCAACGGTTAAAGTGTCAGGAACACGTATGGATCCCGGTCTTAATACAACAACTATTACAGTTACGGCAGAAGACGGAAGCAAGAGAACATACACAATAAAGACAACAAAGGGCGATGATGTCAAAACACCGGATGATACAACAAAGGAGCCTGACAGCAGCCAGCCTGATAACAGCCAGTCTGGTACAGATGAGCCGGATGCAAGTGCCATTCAGGAGCCAAATGTTGACGTAGACGGCAGGGAATATAAGATAATATCATCATTTGATGAATATCCTCTTCCAGACGGATATGTGCAGGCGGATTCAGACTACAATGGTGTTAAGATTGCAGTAGGAATGGGAACTAATACAGACTTGTTATTAGTATATCTTGAAAGTGTGGACGGTTCAGGAGAGAGCGGCTTTTATGTATATGACTCTGTTAATCAGTCATTTTCAAAGTACATAGAAGTATCACAGCCGGAATTATCATACTGCATACTTCCTATAGATACAGCTTCTATGGAGCTTCCGGATGGATATGAGCTTGGAAAGATAGATATAGACGGCAGGGAAGTGGAAGTGCTTCTTGATAAGACTGGCAACTATGCACTCTTTTATGGCGTGAGCTCAACAGGCGGAACAGGATGGTTCAGATATAATACCAATGATGGAACTATACAGGGTTACGCAGGTTATAATACAGCGGATGAGCCAGTATTTAATATAACAGACAGGAAGAATAACAGCAGTACAGGTTCTTTTAGCTTATTTAAAGGCATAAATCTTATATTTATGATTATTATTGCTGCTCTTGCTATAGTTATCATAATCCTTGCAGTTATGGTCGAAATGCTCTCACGCAAGCTTAAAGTAAGCAAGAAAGCATTTGTAAAGGCTATGGATGATTATGATGATTCAGACGAATATGATGAGCTGATTAATATTAAGGATGGTTCATCAAGGACTTTACATGCAGGTGATGTAAAGGATAGCTACAATAGCGAAGATGACAGTACTGACTATGCTGAAGATAATAATGCTGATTATGAAGATAATTCTTATAGCGCGGATGAAAATGATTTATCTGATAAGAATTATGATGCTGATGCAGAGGATATTCTGAATAACTCTGGTATATCAGATACAGAAGATACATCATCAGAAAATGTGTCAGAAGAAATTGAACTTGAAGAGATTGAGTTAGAAGACAAAAACCGATAAAAGTAAATATATTATATGCTATATAAGTATCCTCTGGTGGATTGGACTTTATTTTATAAAGTTATCTGCCAGAGGATATTTTTTGTTTGACATATATATCATAGTGGTACAAATATTAGTTAATATAGGAATATGGTACTATATATTGTATTTCACGAACGAAAGAGTGAAAAAGAAAAGCGTGGAAATATTATGTCTGGCATTGGCGGATGGATACTTTAAAGGTTGGGGAATAAATTAATTGAGCGGTTAAACGAATGTGTAAGCTATATGTAAGGACTATGATATATAATGATAACAAGTTAATTAAGTGACTAAAGTCTGAATGGTCTGGGGGTGGCTTATTATGAGGAAAAAGGCGGTATTAAGTGCTATATTTTTTATGATGGCTATGTTGGCGGCGTGTACTAAATACCAGATAAATGAGGAACAGTCTGATAATAATAATCCTTTTCCTGATTATGTATATAATCAGGAAAAGGAGCAGGGGGTATATGGGCAGTCAGATATGGCAATAGCAGAAAATGGCTATTATTATATAATTGACAATGTTTTGTATTTTTATAATATAAATAGCGATGTCAATATGCCGTTATGCTCTAAGGTAAACTGTAATCATGATGGTGAAACATGTGATGCTTATGTTAGTGGAATTAATGCAGAAAATGGCACATTTGAATGTAATTGCATGGATGAAAAAGTTATGTATTATAATAATCATTTATATTGTATTGAGATTACTAAAGACAGGGATTATTATTTATGCCAGTATGATGCTACATTTGGAAATAAAGAACGTATTACAAAGCTTGCATCAGTAAAAGATGAGCAGATAATGGTAACCAGTGTACAGGCAAGTATGATATCAGATGGTTATTTTTATTACTATACATCATTTTTGGATGCTGACTATGCAAAAAATGGTTATATTGCACCATTTTATATATGTAGAATAAGGCTTGAAAGCAATTCATCAAGAGAGGTTCTTGGAGAATTTCAGTTTCCGGGAGATTATGCTATGAAAGCTGGAGAGAACAATGGTTTTGGCGTTTATCTGTCAGATAATAATATTTATTTTTATGCTGGCGGAACAGGGAGAATGTATTTTTATGATAATAATGTACAATACCGTGTTTCAAAGTATGATTTAAGTACAGGTCAATATACAGAATTATGGACATATACAGGTGATGACAGAGTAGATGTATTTGGAGAAAATACAGGAAAAGTAGATGGTATGTCAGATGGCAGTTATGTCAGGATGGATAGTAATGGTAATTTCTACATTATGACATCATCAACAGGTAATAATAATGATACCTTAATTAAGGTTAATTTTGATAAAAATACAAGTGAAGTTATTTACACTACAGATATGGAGAAGTTGTATTCATTACAAAGTGATGGTGAGTATTTATATTTTTTTGAGTCTACACAAAGCAGAGAAACAAAGTCATATTTCACAGCAATAGATATGAATGGTACATTAAAAGCACAATATGAAATGGAATATGATGAGGAATTTTTGGAAAAAGCAAAAAAATATTATGAGCAGTATCCAGAGGATACTTCTGTTGTTGTGGATGCATCAGGAATCTGTGTATATGGGATTGACGAAAGATATATTCTTATGGGCAGCAATAGTGATTCAGATGTATATAAGAATTTAAAATCTCTTAATAGCAAACCGTATAAAAAGGTGATAACAACAGGCGTAGGAGTAATAAATAAAATGGATTATCTGAATAGTGGCACTGCATCAATAAAACAGATATATCAGAATTTATCATAGTTACAGAGCAGGGTTAAATATAAAATGTTTAATCCTGCTTTTTAAAAATAATTACGGGGAGAAGGGATGTTATGGCAGAGCTTAAAAGAATTGTTGGAAAAACATATATAGGTCTGTTAGTATGTTTATTAGTGTTTAATATGCTGATACTTGTCAGCGATAAAACAGATGACCTGCAGGTAACATATGCATATATAGAAATGCTTAATACGGCTGAAGGTGTTAAGTCAGATAGCAAACTGAGTACGGAAGCGGCAACGATAGCGTGGCAGGAATATTTTCAGAAATATGAAATCAATGGCAGTGACAGTTCTGACAAGACAGCAGCTGCTAAACAGGCAAGAGAGAAGTTAATGCAGCAGGCAAAGTATATAGATAATTACAAGGGGATAATTGAGGATAAAAGACAGACAGCAATATTATATGCAACAGCGGGAACTTATAAAAAGAACAGCTTTGAATATAACAACTTATTAAAAACGCAATATGATTTATCACAGATAATAGATGCAGATGTACAATTAAGTAATGGATTGTGGTTAGAAAAATTATATAAGAATAATTATATTCATTTATTAACATTAATTACGTGTGTATATACAGTATATATGTTTTTTTCGGAAAGAAAAAACGGATTATATCATATTGTACATACAGGTCAGAGTGGAAGGGGAGTTCTGTTTGTTAAGAGAAGTATAATATTGTTAATACAGGCGGTAGTAACGAATGTTGCACTGTATACAGAGTCAGCGGTTATGCTGCTTAACAGATATGATGGTGTAAAAGACCTGAATGTTGCAGCCGTAAGTGATGAATATTTTATACTTACTTCGGGTAAGCTTTCAAGAATACAGTTTTTAGGATTAATAATATTATTATCGATATTGGCAAATGTTGTATTATCGCTTGTTTTATGGGCAATTTTATTGTGCTTTGGCAATGTAAATATTGGTCTGTTTTTTTATTGCTGTATTTGTGTGGCTGATGTGGTGATATATAAGGTTATTTCAGCAAAATCTATATTGCAGATATTTAAGTATCTGAATGTATATTATTTATTTTTTCCGAATAAAGCAGCAGAATACTTTAACTGGGGATGTTTTAACATTGCAGTATCTTTGTTAACAACTACGATAATTGTATCGGTATTTATAGGAATACTGGCTTTGTTTGCAAGTGCATATATCAGCATAAGAAAATATTTCACTGGTAAGATGAATATAGTAGAAAACGCTATAGAGTTAATTCTGACATATATTATGAGATTAATGGTAAAGACGAATAATTTCGGTAAAGAAGTTTATAAGATATTAATTTCACAGGGAATAATATGGATACTGCTGCTTCTTGCATATATTGCATCTAATGTAGAGCCAAGCTATGGGGTTATATATGATGCCAAAAAGAGTTATATGTTAGGATATTATGAGAAAGCGGAAGGGTTAAGTTATGGTACGGAATTAATAGATATTTATAATGAATATAATGATGAATATGAAGATTTTCTTGATAACTTTGATTATTCTGCTGAAGGCGCGAAAACACTTCTTGCTAATAGACAGGACTTATTTAATACTGTAAAAGAGAATTTTAATTATATTAAACAGATGAATGAGAAGGGAATATCAGCCGTTGTAATTAATCCATATGAGTATACAGAAACAATAGGAAACAGAGAGTGGAATAATCAGGAACTTATTGCAATGATAAATGTTATTGCAGCTATTGTTATTTCATGCGGGTTTATAGCATATGAAAAGAAATCAATGGTAAAGAGTCTGGCTCTTACGGGAATGAACAGAAGAAAATGGCTGGTAAAGAAGTTGTTTATCCAGAGTATGCTTAGTCTGCTATTTGCCTGTATTACATATGGGATGTATTATAAGAAGCTTTGTGGTGTATATACATATACCAATATAACAGCACCATTGAAAAGTATAATGCTGTTTCAGAATTACATAATAAACCCACCGATAATAGTATATATTTTTATTGATTTTATGATTAAATATATGTTCCTTTTGGGAATACAAATGATAATGTCAGTTGTATCTATATATGTTAAATATTCATATTGTTTTATTGTAGGGCTGGTAATTATTTTACCACAATTATTGTATATGCTTGGGTTTAAGTTTATGTATAAAATATCAATAGTAAAGTATATGGCATTTTTCAGATGTTGGATAGAAAGCGGAAGGACGATGACTGTTTACTGGTTTTTGACTGGAATAATTATTTTGATTGGAATAGGCGCAACTATATATATTATGAATGTATTCCAGCATAAGGCTGTTATAAATAAAA
>OOAD01000723.1_pt1 | contig 21672 bp, 16 predicted proteins | sample 1671151 | NCBI WGS metagenome assembly OOAD01 (sample SAMN06348127, study PRJEB24527) | human gut metagenome | biome: human gut; feature: ankylosing spondylitis patient; material: feces | host: Homo sapiens | place: China | collected 2015-10
ATATTACATTTGTATCAATCAAGATTCTCATACTTTCCCAGCCTTTCAGCGCGATAATCCTCCAGTGTCATACCCGTGTCCCGAATAACTCCTACTAATGAATCCACTAAAGATTCTATATTGCCACTCTTCTTTAAATTCTCAGAAACTTTCTGTTCCTCAGCAGGTAATACAATGACTTCCACTCGCCTGTTACGCATAGTCTCTGGCAATGGAATCACAGACATCAATTTTTTTGCATCTACAATTTTACGAACAACTTCCATTATATATTACCCCTTTCATTACATATTATATTTCTTTCCTATTACTACTTACAGTATAGCATTCTCACAAAAAATATTCTATAAAATTTGTATAAAGAAAACTATGCGGTGCGTATATATCATATTATCTCTCTATTTATTTAGACTATATTAAGCTAATCTTGAACTAAATAATATTTCTAATATTTTTTACTCTTTCATCTTTCATAATTAATAAAAAGGAACATGGTTTCTACCCACACTCCTCTGAAAATCCATTTATAAAGAGTTTTCTGCTGGTTGTCAGCCTCGGTATCCAGTTAAGATACCCATAACGACGTGGAAATCATTAAGTCCCCCACGTGGACTACAGCTGTAATGCTTTACATCGCTATCTCAACCTTTTTGCCGCAAAAAGCTATTCCATTACATTTCCATCCAAAGTATTTTTAAGCCAGAACAAGATTTCTGAATTGTAGACTCTTCTGATTTCTTTGTTTGGAAGCGCTAATTCCATAAATGTGCCTATTTCAGTTTCTATTGCTTCCTTTACCGGCTTCAAATATCCCGCCATGAGCAAAAAGCTAAATATGCTGTCTGCGCCATCCGTTATTCTTGGGTAAATGACATCCATATTCAATGAAGTCTGCACATGTTTCCCCTGCATCAATAAGATCAGGTCATCCGCAATTTCCGGTGTCAATGTTCTCATGATCTCACGAATGATCTCATTATCACTGGTGTTCGTCCAAAAAGGCCTCGGTTTACACTCATTATTAAAATAATTTGCTACTGACCACGGATTATATATTTCACGATTTCCAAACAAATATCCGTCATACCACTCCTGCAATTCATTCAATTTATCCTCGCGTCCATAGTAAGCAGCCATAGTTGTTACTTCGTCTGATGTAAACCCAAAATACTCACTGTATTTTTCATCCAAAACAGAATTTACAACCAGATTATTCAATCCACTGAACAGATTCTCTTTTGAAACACGCAGTATGCCTGTAAGGACTCCAAATGCCAGTGCCGGATTATCCTTCAATCCGCCCGACATAAAATTTCTCATAAAAGTGATCACTTCATTATAAAACCCTTTTGAGTGTCCCTGCTGGATAGGTGTATCATATTCATCAATCAAAACCACAATCTTTTTGTTGTGATATTTTTCCAGCATCCGGCTTAAATTAAGCAACGCCCTTGTATATTCAACATTGCTCAAAGTTCCTTTCTGCATCCTGTCGAGATAATCCTTCTCAACTACATCTAATCCATCCCATGAGAGAATTTCAGCATGGCGCATATATTCATCCCGTATCACGAGTCTTATAGCTTCCAGAGAATCTTTCCAGTTATCGAATTTTACATCTTTGAACGTGATATATATAACCGGATATGCTCCCTGCTGTTTTCGATAAAACTCACCGCAATCCCATATCTTTTTATCCCGAAAATATACAGAATTGTCCTCATCCGTTTTTTCAAAAAAGACCTTCAGCATATCAACTGCCAATGTTTTTCCAAATCTTCTTGGTCTGGTAAACAATGTGACAGCTGCATGATCATCTATTAAATCTCTGATCAAAAGAGTTTTATCTACATAATAGCTGTTTTTTACCGTATCAATGTATGATGTGCTTCCAACGGCACAGGGAAGTGAAACATTCTTTTTTCCAGTCATATTGTACCTCCGATCATCCGTAATCTGATATTTTCATTATACGCAAAAAGCTGTAAAACTCAATGTGAATTTTACAGCTTCTATATAAATGAGTGCTGATTACAGAGATAAAAGTGTGCAGGATTTTTGAATTACATTATGTAAAGATATGCGAAGCAGCCGTTCTTCCATTACTCCGCATATCTGAAAAAAACTAGTTGATGTAGTTAGCTGCTGCTCCCATATAATCGATTGCTTCATCAGCTGTCAGATACTGACCTTCCATAACAAGGGAAAAATCTGAATTTGCAATTGCAACGGAACCGTCATCTGCTTCTACAAATACTGCTGAGAAATCATCACCTGTATAAACATCTGTTGTGCTGATCTCAGTCCAGTCAATGTTATCTTCATCTGTAACATTTGTTACATTAGAATCATCATATGCTCCACAAAGGACATCTCCCTGTCCATCCTGTGGAACGATCATTAATGAAACATAGCTATATCCATCCGGATCTCTAAAGAGTGTGATCACATACTCTGTATTATCATCATCCACTGCATATAATGCTGCATCAACAAGATCTGCTGTTACATCAAGAAGGGAAAATCCTTCTTCCTCTGTTGTGTCTGCTGCTTCTGCTGCATCTTCCACATCCACTGCATCCTCTTCTGTATCTGCTGCATCATCAGCTGCTGTGTCTGTTGTAGTTGTCTGCTGATCATTGTCAGCTGGTGCTGCTGCATCTGATGAACCACCACATGCTGTAATATTAAGAGCCATTGCTCCAACAAGTAATGCTGTTAATAACTTTTTCTTCATTTGAATCTCCTCTTTCTACTATTCATATTTTTGATAAAAATAGAATTTTTTTTGTAAATTTCCTGCCCACTTTTATCTCTGTAATCAGCTTATTTTTCATTTGAAAAATTATTTGTGCAATGCCTTATCTGGCATGGTTTCTTTTTCTTTTCGCAAAAATTCCTGCAAGTCCTGCGCATGAAACCATCAGAAGTACTGTACAAAGTGCCATGCTGAAATCTTCACCTGTCTTTGGAGATTTTGCACTCTGGTCAGTGTTTTCGGCTACCGTAAAGTTTGTTGCCGCTGTTCCATCTGTCCAAATAAGTTCAAAGGAATGATTTCCTGCTGACAGACTCTTAAGGTATTCCGGTTTGAAGGTAATGATGGTAGATCCTTCTGTGACCGTATAGTTGACCGGATCAACTGTTACTCCGTCCACCTTGACCTCACGGAATTTTGAAATCTCACCGCTTCCTCTGATTGCAAGGCTTCCATCTGTATTCTGTGTCCATGAACTGCCTGCTCCATCCAAAATATCATACGTTACCTGTGCCGGTGCCGAAGCTGCCGGTGCTGTTGTGGTTGATGTAGCCGGTGTTGATGTAGCCGGTGCCGGATCCGGTGTCGGGGTTGTTGCTTCCGGTGTCGGATTTGGAGCCGGCGTTGGGGTTGGGGTTGGAGTCGGCGCTGGATTTGAGCCCGCATTGATTTCGCCGTATGGTGCGTTACAAATGCTGCAAATGGCTCTGTCTTTATCGGTAGCTGTACCGCCGGAACATTTTTCCGTCTGCTTGTGACTGCTGTTCGATGCGCAGATACGGGTATGCGTTCCGTCGCCGTTGGAAGTCCATGCTCCCCAATCGTGGGTGTGTGTCGTCCATTTTATTGTATTATTTGCTGCGTCAAAGTCAGCTACAAAATTTGCGTTATCGCAGTAGAAAATGTTTTTTGCATCAAATGAAGATACGCTTGGATCAACAGTTGCCAAAGTCTGATCTTGCGTAGAAGTATCTTTCATATAAACATAAATTTTTGCGTCACTGTTTAATGTATCAGTGATTTTAGTCTTATTCATATAACTAACAAGATTGTTACTTTCACCAGTTGTCAACTTATTTCCTTCGATTACCGGTGAGCCGGAAAGTTCCAGACTGCCCCTGCAATATACACCGCCACCATTAGCTTTATTATAATCATAATTATAGGGATAGGCGGTGTTGCCTGTGATGCTTCCTCCTTTCATGCAAAATGTACCGGTTGTGTGCACCCATACTCCGCCGCCACCGTGCGACTGCATCGTTGCACTTGTCACCTTATTGCCGCTAATCGTACCATCGAACATATTAAATGTCCCCTTATACACAGATACACCGCCACCGAAATATTGTGCAGTATTGCCGGTAATACTGCCACCATACATATTAAAAGTGTCCAGACTAGAAACTGCTCCACCCATGCTTGAAACTTCGTTTCCACTAATCTCGCCACCATGCATATTAAAAGTGCCTTTATCAACCTCCACGCCTGCGCCGTTTGCTTGATACTTGCTTGCACATTTATTATTACAAATCTTACTACCATACATATTAAAAGTGCCGTTAGAAACCAACACGCCTCTTCCCCATTCCACATCCGAATGAGAAATAGAACTGCTGCCTTTACAATCCGTCAGAGTCAGTGTACCGCCTTTATCAACTTCAAAAACATTTCCTGCACTCTTCATATTAATATTGTGACCATTTAGGCAAATTTTAACATCACCTTTTACAATGATACTATAGCTTGGTTCAAAGCTATCTGATAAATAATAGCAGCCCGCCGGTAACTCTAAATTATTATCAGTGCTTTGTATAGTTGTTTCACCTATTTTCAGTGTATCCTCTGAACCTGTCAGTTTCGCAAATTCCAAGTTAGTGTGGGAGCTGTCGTCAGTACAGCTACTACCACAGACCGGATGGCTATGTTCATTTGCCGCCTGCACCTGCAATGTACCGCGCGGTACTGCCGGAACAACACCTGCCACCATTCCGAACACCAGTAAACCGGAAAGAATTTTTGCAATTCCTTTGCCCATTCTCTTTTTTCTTATCATGTGTACTCTCCTCCTGCTGTAGTTACAAAATCCAAGATTTCATGTAGCATTCCTTCCACAGGTCTAACATCAAATGCTTATCTTAAGCTGCTCTTTTTTCTTCTTACAAAAATTCCTGCAAGTCCTGCACATGATACCATCAGAAGCACTGTACAAAGTGCCATGCTGAAATCTTCGCCTGTCTTTGGAGATTTTGCACTCTGGTCAGTGTTTTCGGCTACCGTAAAGTTGGTTGCCGCTGTTCCATCTGTCCAGACAAGTTCAAAAGAATGATTTCCTGCTGACAGACTCTTAAGGTATTCCGGTTTGAAGGTAATGATGGTAGATCCTTCTGTGACCGTATAGTTGACCGGATCAACTGTTACTCCGTCCACCTTGACCTCACGGAATTTTGAAATCTCACCGCTTCCTCTGATTGCAAGGCTTCCATCTGTATTCTGCGTCCATGAGCTGCCCGCTCCATCTAAAATATCATACGTTACCTGAGCCGGTGCTACAGCTGCCGAAGATGCCGGTGCTGTTGTGGTTGATGCAGCCGGTGTTGATGTCGCTGGTGCCGGATCCGGTGTCGGGGTTGTTGCTTCCGGTGTAGGATTTGGAGCCGGTGTTGGGTTTGGCTCTGGGTTTGGCTCCGGTGTTGGGGTTGGATTCGGATTCGGTGTTGGTGCTGCATCTTCTGTCACAGTCAATGTAACGGTACCTGATGTGACTGAATCGCCCGCATTACTTACCACACACTGATACTGATATCCATTACAATCTTTGCTAACTGCGTTCAAGGTATAACTTTCACTGTTTGCTCCAACAATATCAACAAATCCTGCATTATCATTTTTGTTAACCCGCCACTGATAACTCAAATCTGTACCTGCTGCCTCTACAGTAAACGTTGCCGTTTCTCCGACTTTCACAGATACAGGCTGTGGCTGTTTTGTGATTGACGGTGCTTCAACAGCTGGTGGCACAACAGCCTGTTCTTTAAAGGAAACATCTATTGTGTGATTACTTGTTACATTGGTAAAAGTATAGGTATTGGAAGGATTTTCTACTTCTGTGCCGTCCACTTTTAAAGAAGCTATCTCGTATCCTTCATTTGGTGTAATTATGAATTCCTGACTTTCACCTTCTATGACATTTACTAAACCGCTTGGTGAAATTGTTCCTTTTCCTCCTTCTACTGTAGCTGTAATTGTGTGAGTTGTAGTATCAGGTTTCTTAGATGCGGTGGCAGTAAATGAAATATCGCTGTTAGGTGTACCCTCTATTTTTATGCTGCCATCAGCTTGTTTCGTTGTGCTAATCCCATCTCTTGTTAAGTTTGAAATATCCGCATCACTGAAATAATAACCTTCACCTGCTTCTAAAATGATAGGATCAATACTATTTCCCTTCGTAACCTTTTGGGATAATCCACCATAATTCATTCTGTGTTTTATACTGCCATTGTCAGGAATAGAGACTATCACATTACATGTTGTCGTTTTTTTCAATATAACTCTTCCAATTGCATCCGTACCTATTTCGTAAGCACTATTATCAGATTTAAAATTTTCTGCACTTGCAGCATTACTGGTAATCGTAACCGGAGAACCCTCTTTTGGATCATCAAATGTAGTCACACCTATCACAGCTCCGCTTGCCAGTCCACTTGCGGACACTGTTTTGCCTTTCTCAAGATACAGATTATTCTCATTATTGTTGACTTTGTTTTCCATAATGATTGCAGTACCTGATAACGTTAAAGTACCACCATTCTGATCCACACCTCCACCGTCTTGTTTGGAACTATTGTCGGTTATTTTACCTCCGGACATCTCAAATCTACCAGCCTCAATATATACTCCGCCTCCGCCGTAATTCGAATCAGTAGACTTGTTTCCTTTTATTTCTCCACTGGACATATTAAAGATACCATTATAATGGAAGACTCCACCACCATAACCTTCAGAAGTGTTTCCAGAAATAACTCCTCCCTTCATGTTGAATGTACCTGCATTATACACAGCTCCGCCACCATGAGAGAAGGCTCCAGGTAAAGTGCATTCTGTATTATCAGAGATTGTGCTGCCATCGTACATATTGAATGTACCTTTATTATTGACACCTCCGCCATATCCAGCAGTATTTCCAGAGATTGTTCCACCATACATATTAAAGGTATGTTGTGCATCAACGTATACTCCTCCGCCGTAATCACTGGTTTTTTTATTGATATTTTCAGAGATTGTTCCACCGTACATGTTGAAATCGCCTGCATTTTTGACACCACAATTGTTATTGGAAATCATACCATTATACATGAAAAAGCTTCCAATATTACAAACACCTGCGCCGGTATTTTCACCTATGTGCTGAATAATTCCCTCTTCCTTACAGTTCGTAAGGGTAAACTTGCCAGTTATGTAAATAACAGCATTATCGGAAGGAAAACTGCCAGAACTTTTAATTTCGCGGGTAATTTTGTGTCCATTCAGGCATAATTTTACGTCATTTCTGCAACGCCATACCTCTTCAAGCTCCACATCTTGCATCAGATAGTAATTGCCATCTCCTTTGCGGTCTATTTCACTAAGATTTTTAATCCCTATCCATTCCTCTTCCTCATGACTACAATTTCCCACTGTACCGCATACGCAATGCGTATGTGTTTCCTCAGCCTTCGCATGCACTGTTCCACCCGGTACTGTCGGAACAAGTCCGGCAACCATTCCGAACACCAGTAAACCGGAAAGAATTTTTGCAATTCCTTTACCCATTCTCTTTTTTCTTATCATGTGTACTCTCCTCCTGCATTTGTTTGTTTTTTCATAATATATCGCTTTACCATTTTTTTCATTTTATCACATCGTTCACCCAAAACCCGGATTTCGGCGTGAGTTGTAATTATATGGCGTGAATTGTAAGATGCAGGCTTGCTTTGGTTTTCCGAATTTTTTATAATGGATGTATCATAACTGTGAAACAAGGAGGACTGCCACATGCTGCTTCAGATTTTAACTTATACACACCACTTAACGACAATGCTGTTTGGCATTTTTCTGTCCGCCTTTTTTCTCGGGGTAAAACAGAATAAGAAAAATGTCTGCATTCTTCTTGGCGGTGGAGCAGTATCCGGACTTTTCTTTCTGATCTGCAATACGGTATTCGGTTCGTTGTTCACGGAAGCTGTCTATCCGATTTTCGTGCATCTGCCGCTTTTTCTGCTGCTGGTGTTTTATTACCGTTTCCGCTGGCTGCCTTCCATAATCTCTATTATGACCGCCTATCTGTGCTGCCAGTTCAGCAACTGGGCAGGTATTTTTGCCTTATCCCTGAGCGGATTGGACTGGGTTTATTATCTGGTAAGGATTATCGTGACTGTTGCCGTTTTCGCTTTCTTAAGCCGGTATCTGTGCCAGACTACCGCACTGCTTTTGGCAAAATCTGACCGGGAGCTGTATATCCTCGGGGCAATGCCATTTGTCTATTATGTGTTTGATTACTCTACCACAAAGTTCTCCATGCTTCTCTACTCCGGAAATAAGGTGGTCGTGGAATTTCTCGCATTTGCCATGTGTATTTCCTATGTCATTTTCCTGTTCGTCTATTTTCAGGAATATGAGTTGAAAAACAGCGCTGAACAATATGGTCAGCTTACCAATATGCAGTTGAACTCCCTGCACTCGGAGATCGAGCAGGTCCGCAGCAGCGAACACCGCATGAAGATCCTGCGGCACGACATGCGCCATCATCTTGCCGCCATCCAGACTTTTATCTCCCAGCAGGAACCGGAGCGCGCGCTTGATTATATTCAGGAGATCAATAAGCAATATGACGACACTGTCATCCACTCTTTCTGCAGAAATGAGCTGCTGAATTCGGTTCTTTCCATTTACCAGACACGGTTTGCGGAAAATCAGATCGTTTTTGACGTACAGATCCAGACTTCGCAGACACTCTGCTGCTCTGAGATGACTTTCTGTGCGATCCTTTCCAATCTTCTGGAAAATGCCATGCATGCGGTCACGAAGCTCCCTGAGGAAAAACGTATCGTGCATCTGAGCATTTTTGAAAAGGGAAACCACCTTCTGATCCTGCAGAAGAATCCGGCTTCAGAGACACCTGTTTTTTCAAACGGCATCCCGGTTACAACGGCAAAGAATCACGGTATCGGTGTCCAAAGCGTCATTTATTATGTAGAGAAGGAACACGGACAGTACCAGTTTTACATGGAAGGTGAGGACTTTGTAGTCCGCATTATTCTTTAAGCGAGGAAATTTATTATGGTAAAGATTGCGATTTGTGATGATGAAACTGAATTTTTAGATATACTTTCGGAAAGTCTTTCTTCCTGGTGCCGGGCGCATCAGCTGACACTGCAGCTCTACCGGTTCACAAACGGTGACGAACTGATCTCCGCACACAGGGCTTATGGCATGGATCTGATCCTGCTTGATATGATCATGCCCCTTTTGAGCGGCATGGATACCGCACGCGAACTGCGCCAGCATGACCCGCACGTTCCGATCATTTTTCTGACTTCCTCACCGGAATTTGCGCTGGAATCTTATGAAGTCCGCACTTTCTGGTATCTGTTGAAACCTCTTGACGAAGTGCGTTTCCATGCGGTCCTCGACAGCTGGTACGAAGTCCACAAGGCTTCCATGGCTCATTTCGCGGCAAGAACAGATTCCGGCTACCAGTCGATTTATTTTCAGGATGTCGAATATCTGGAAGCGCAAAATAAGAATGTGTTAGTCACATTGAAAGACGGCTCGGTGATCTCCATAAAAGAACCCTTTCACCAGTGTGAAACAATTTTCACAGTGGAAAAAGGGTTTTATAAATGCCACCGCAGCTATATTGCAGCGTTAAGCTGCGTGGAAAAGTTCGGTAAAACCTCTCTCTTCACAAAATCCGGCGCACAGATTCCGATTTCAAGAGACAATTACGCTAATTTTAAGGATGTTTATTTTTCCTATATGTTTCCGCAGGAATGATCCGGCTATTGGATCCCAAAGGACGCCAGTTTCATGTCCTCGTTGAACGCCAGTGTGTAATGCACCTCGATGTTTTTATATTCTGCGGTCACGTAAACGGCTGCGATATGCGCACCTCTCTGTATGATCTCCGCATCCTGCATTGTTTCAATGGAAACAAAATCTCCCCAGTCTTCCGAGATCCGTGCCTTCCCCTCGTCCATGCGCTCTTTGTTCATGATCTCCTGCATGTCCGGGACAACAAGGCTTTGCAGGCTGTCAAAATCCTCTGCATTTAAAAGCCCTATGATTTTTTCCGCCTGTGCCTTCACTTCCTCTTCGCTGAACACTTCACTCTCTGCCAGCGCTTTGTTCTGCGGCTGCATCCAGTAAGTTGCAACGGAAGCTGCCACAAGGATCACTGCGACAATGATGATGTTGCGGATGCGCTTTTTCTTCTGCTCCGGTGTCAGCGCTTTTTTTGTTTTTATCTTACTCATTTTTCTCTCTGCACTTTCTTTTTTCTACATATTAGTCCCTGATCGCATCCAACGCATTCGAAATATCTGCGATCAGATCTTCCTTATCCTCTAAACCGAGACTTATCCGGATCAGCTCTGCCGGAACACCTGCCTCTTTCAGCTGTTCATCTGTCATCTGTCTGTGCGTGGAGGTCGCCGGATTCAGACAGCAGGTTCTTGCATCTGCCACATGTGTCTCGATCGCTCCAAGCTTTAAGTTCTGCATAAAAGCAGACGCAGCCTCCCTGCCGCCCTTTAATCCGAATGAAACGACACCGCATCCGCCGTGTGGCAGGTATTTTCTGGCACGTTCATAGTATTTGCTGGAAGGCAGACCCGGATAGTTCACATAGGCTACCTTTGGATGTTTTTCCAGAAATTCTGCAACTGCCTGTCCGTTTTCCACATGCTTAGGCATACGCACGTGCAGCGACTCCAGTCCAAGGTTTAACAGGAATGCGTTCTGTGGCGACTGGATGCATCCAAGATCACGCATAAGCTGTGTTGTACATTTTGTGATGAATGCGCCCTCATTGCCAAATTTTTCTGCATAGGTCACGCCATGGTAGCTCTCATCCGGTGTACAAAGTCCCGGATATTTGTCTGCGTGTGCCATCCAGTCGAATTTTCCGCTGTCAACGATCGCACCGCCTACTGCCGCACCATGTCCATCCATGTATTTGGTGGTGGAGTGTGTCACAATATCCGCACCCCACTCAAATGGCCTGCAGTTGACCGGAGTTGGAAATGTATTGTCTATGATAAGAGGTACACCATGCGCATGTGCTGTTTTTGCAAAGAGCTCAATATCTAATACTGTCAATGCCGGATTGGCGATCGTCTCGCCAAACATCAGCTTTGTGTTCGGACGGAATGCAGCGTTCAACTCCTCCTCCGATGCGTCAGGAGACACGAAGGTTGCCGTGATCCCCATTTTGGCAAGCGTAACTGCAATGAGGTTGAAGGTTCCGCCGTAGATCGAGGATGATGCCACAATATGGTCTCCACTCTCACATATGTTGAATATGGCAAAAAAGTTCGCTGCCTGTCCGCTTGAGGTCAGCATTGCGGCTGTGCCGCCTTCCATTGCTGCGATCTTGGCTGCGACATGATCATTCGTCGGATTCTGCAGCCGTGTATAGAAATATCCGGATGCCTCAAGATCAAACAGTTTTCCCATGTCCTCACTGGTGCTGTATTTGAAAGTGGTAGACTGGATGATCGGAATCTGCCGCGGCTGTCCATTCTCCGGGGTATATCCTGCCTGTACACATTTTGTGCCTATTTTATAATCGTTCATTTCATTTTCCATGCCTTTCCGCAATCTGCCCTTCGTATCCGGCAGTCACATTATTATCAAACTGACCTGCGCCATGACCTCTGCTGCAGATCATCAGTATTATTACTGTAGCATTATAAGCGCCGTTTTTCAAGAATTGTTTTTCCTGTCTGCCCGGAAGTAAAACACTTGCAGAAGTATGTTATTTTCGATAGTATATAAGTATCAGATGTACGGATACAGGTTGAGTCAGAACAGGTAGTTGTCTGATCGATCCTGAAGATAAAAGGAGGCATCCTCATGACCGAACAGGAGATTAAGGATATTTTACAACAACAGAACCACTTTTTTTCCAGTGGCAAAACGATCCCGGCGGAATTCCGTCTGAAACAGTTAGAAAGTTTGAAAGAGGCTATGATCCGCCATGAAGCCGACCTCGCTGCGGCATTGAAGGCGGATCTTGGAAAGAGCCGGATGGAGAGCTATATGTGTGAGATCGGGCTGACGCTGTCAGAGCTTACCTGGATGCAGAAGCATCTCCGTAGCCTTATGCGCAGCAAACGTGTTTCCACCCCGGTCGCCCAGTTTGCAGCAAAGAGCTTCCGCTCCCCTTCCCCTTACGGAACCGTGCTGATCATGAGCCCATGGAATTACCCGGTGTTACTGACACTCGATCCGCTGATCGATGCCATAGCAGCCGGGAATACTGCGGTCGTAAAACCAAGCGCCTACGCCCCTTGCACGTTCGATGTCATGAAAACCATGATCGAAGAATGTTTTCCGGCACATTATGTTGCAGTGGTCGATGGCGGCCGCGCAGAAAATCAGGCATTGTTACAGCAGCGTTTTGACATGATCTTTTTCACCGGCGGAAAGACTGTCGGACGGGAGGTACTCCGCCATGCGGCTGAATATTTAACCCCTGTCACATTAGAGCTTGGCGGAAAGAGCCCATGTATCGTTGACTCCACCGCTAAGATCCGGCTTGCCGCAAAGCGTATTGTCTTCGGCAAGTATTTAAACTGCGGACAGACCTGTGTTGCGCCGGATTATATTCTCTGTGACAAGCGCATCCGCGATGAGCTTATCACTGCGATTTTAGCTGAGATTGAAAAGCAGTTTGGGAAAGAACCTCTGAAAAATCCGAATTATGGAAAGATCATCAACGAAAAGCATTTTGAACGCATTCTCGGGCTGATCAATGGGGAAAAGCTTGTATACGGAGGACAGTCAGAGCCTGAATCGCTCCGCATTGCGCCTACCGTTCTGAATAATATTACGTGGGACGACGCTGTGATGGGCGAAGAGATCTTCGGTCCACTGCTTCCGATCCTCACCTTTGACACATTAAACGAAGCGCTTGATACCGTGGAGTCCCACCCTCATCCGCTTGCGCTTTATTTTTTCAGCGAGGACAAAGCCGCACAGAAGAAGGTCTTAGATACCTGCCGTTTTGGCGGCGGCTGTATCAATGACACGATCATTCATCTTGCAACGAGCGATATGCCATTCGGCGGTGTCGGTGAGAGCGGCATGGGCAGCTACCACGGCAGGGTTGGTTTTGAAACCTTCAGCCATTACCGCAGTATTGTCGATAAGAAAACGTGGATGGATCTGCCGATCCGGTATCAGAAATATACCGGATTGAAAGAAAAGATGATGCGGATGTTTTTGAAATAAGGGGAGATTATTGATAAAACTGTAATGCAAGTTCATTATAATGCAATATGTCTTCCACTTCTGCAAGCCGTGTCCGGATTTTTTCTGACGCCGGCTGTTTTTCAAGATTCTCCTTGATATCTGTGTATATGAGCTTTTCTTTTTCAAGAAAAGTTTTCAACACAGGATGGCGGTTTTGCAGGAGTAATCCACCATAGAGATCTGAAAGTTTCAACACTTCCACATTTTCTCCTGTGGCTAGATCTAATTCTGCTACACTGTATTTTTCCAAAACCTTCTGCACATTTTTTTCCTGATACTGCACTTTCATCATCGGATAGAATTTTCCATCTTCCAACACCATGTCCTCTGCGAGAATGGCATATCCTTCTTCCCGTAAAAATTCACGGACATTCTCTATCTCGGACTGTGGCTGCAGGATGAGTTCTTTCGCAGACTGGCAGACTTTTTCCCCGTTTTTTAAGATATGCATGACCAGTCCGCCTCCCATGCCGGCGATGAGGACAGCTTCCACCTCGCCGGGTTTCAAAGCTGCCACACCGTCTGAGAGACGTGTCTGTATGTATGCCTGCAATCCATATAAAGCAATATGTTCTTTTGCCCGCTCTAACGGTCCTTCATTGATATCCATGGCAATTGCAGCTGGAATTTTCTTCTGCTGTAACAGATAGATTGGAATATATCCGTGATCTGTTCCAACATCTGCCAGTGTATATCCCTGTGTGACAAGAGCTGCGGCTGTCATTAAACGATTTGAAATCTTTACCATTTTACTCTAAGTAATCCTTTAATTTGCGGCTTCTGCTTGGATGACGAAGTTTGCGGAGCGCTTTTGCTTCGATCTGACGGATACGCTCACGTGTTACATTGAACTCTTTTCCAACTTCTTCCAGTGTTCTTGCACGGCCGTCCTCCAGACCAAAACGGAGTGTCAGAACTTTCTGCTCTCTCTCGGTCAATGTTCCAAGTACTTCCTCCAACTGCTCTTTTAAAAGTGTGAATGCAGCGGCGTCAGCCGGAACAGGTACGTTATCATCCTGAATAAAATCTCCAAGATGGCTGTCCTCCTCCTCACCGATCGGTGTCTCTAAGGAAACCGGCTCCTGGGAAATCTTTAAGATCTCACGCACACGCTCTACCGGCATGTTCATTTCTGCTGCGATCTCTTCCGGACTTGGCTCACGTCCTAACTCCTGAAGCAGCTGTCTGGAAACACGGATGAGCTTGTTGATCGTCTCAACCATATGGACAGGGATACGGATGGTTCTCGCCTGATCTGCGATTGCTCTTGTGATCGCCTGACGGATCCACCATGTTGCATAAGTAGAGAATTTATATCCCTTGCGGTAGTCGAATTTTTCCACGGCTTTGATCAGACCAAGGTTACCTTCCTGGATCAGATCAAGGAACAGCATTCCACGTCCCACATATCTTTTTGCAATGGAAACAACCAGACGTAAGTTTGCTTCTGCAAGACGTTTCTTTGCCTCATCCCCTGCATCAAGATCTTTCTGCAAATTCTTGATCTCTTCTTTGATCTCTGCAAGTTCTTCCTCTGTTGCATTCTCTTCTCTGCTCTTTAAGATTGCGATCTTTTCCTTCGCCACAGCACCGGCTTCCATATTTTTTGCCAGCTCGATCTCTTCCTCTGCACTTAAAAGAGGTACTTTACCGATCTCCTTCAAATACATACGGACCGGATCTTCAATGGACACGCCATCCGGCACGGAAAGGTCGATTTTTTCCACTTCGATCTCGTCTTCATCATCTACATCGAGTAAAATTTCATCATCAGAATCATCATCTGTGATCCGAAGTACATCGATATTGTTTGCTTCCAGAAAATCAAGAATTTTATCAAACTGCTCTGCTTCTAACTGCATGTCCGCAAAGAAGTCGCTGATCTCCTGGTATTCCAACATGTTCTTTTTCTTTTTGGCCAAGGCTAACAGATCTTTTAACTTCTGCTGAAACTTTTCTTTTGCAGCTTCATCCATCACTGCTGCTTCTTTTTTGGTTTCCTTTACCTCGTTTTCTGTCTTTTTTGCCATTTTGTTTCATCCTCTCAAGTTTTCTACTATTTTGTCCCTAATCAATGGAAATATGCAATTTCTCCAATTCTTCCAGGTCACGTTTATCTGTTACAAGCTGCATCAGACCAGCCATATCTGTCGGTGCCAAATGCTCGGACCGATACTTGATACTGTTTTGTTTGATGCGGATAATGGTCTCTTTCAATGCCTTCTCCCGGTCTTCTTTTGACTCGACCTCATGGATTCTTGCATTGAAAAGCGCCGCAATCTCTTTCTGTGCCTCCTCATCAGGAAACATGCTGACGATCTTCGCCGGGTTTGCTTCTCCGCTCTCCTCAAACTGCTGGAATAATACTTCAGCTACCTTATGATATATCTCCTCCGTAAAATCCTTCGGTGCGATATATTTTTTTATCTTATGATATAATCCGGTATTCTCTATGAGCCATGTCAAAAGAAGTTTCTGGGATTGCTTCATCCCATCTTCTTTTTTGATTCCTCTGGCGGAGGCGTTTTTCTCATTGATACCGGTTTTTAACTGGGTTGGTTGTTTTTGGATGCCTTCCATCTGCATTCCGTATTTACCGACAAGCCGCTGTAAATCCTGCGTTGGCAGCATATATTTTTCCGCGACTGCCTGAATGTAAATATCACGCTCGATTTTTTCTGTGAAGGAGCATAGTTTCTTTGCCACTTCATGATAAAAGGCTGACTTGCTCTCCGGATCTTTCATGTCGTACTGCTGCTCTAAAATGCGTATCTCAAACATAAAGCTGTTCTCTGCATGATCGATACGATCCTGATACGCCTCTGCTCCCAAAGCCTTGATAAATTCATCCGGATCTTTGTGCGGACGCATATTAATTACCTTTGTCGTAATCCCTACTTCCTTTAAAATTGGAATCGCCCGGAGTGCAGCTTTCACCCCTGCGCCGTCACTGTCATAGGTTAAATACACTTCTTTGGTGTACCTTTTTAACAGATTCGCATGTCCTGCCGTCAGCGCAGTTCCAAGTGATGCCACCGCATTGTCAAATCCTGCCTGATGCAGCGCGATCACATCCATATATCCTTCACACAATAAAAACTGTGGTTTCTTTGTGGTCCTTGCAAAATTAAGTCCATACAGATTCCGGCTCTTATCAAAAATCGGTGTTTCCGGTGAGTTTAAATACTTCGGCTCTCCATCGCCCATCACCCTGCCACCGAAACCGATGACTTTGTTGTGGACATCCATAATCGGAAACATGGCACGGTTCCAGAATTTGTCATAGCCGCCGCGTCTCTCATCGATTGTCACAAGCCCCGACTCTTTTAAGATCTCATCCTCATACCCTTTGGAACGGAGATACCGGTATAAGTCATCACTGTACTGATCCGAATATCCCAGACCAAACTTTTTCATGGTCTCCTCAGACAATTCTCTTTTCTGGAAATAAGCGAGTGCATGTTTTCCACGGTCATTCCGCAATAATGTATAAAAATATCTGGCTGCCTCTTTGTTGATCTCCAACAGCCGCTGTTTTTTATCTGCCTCTCTCTTCTGTGCGGCAGAATATTCCTGCTTGGGCAGGGCAACACCCGCCCGGTCTGCCAGCGCTTCCATTGCCTCCCCGAAGGTAAAGTTTTCATACTGCATCATGAACGTGAAAACATTCCCTCCGGCTCCACAGCCGAAGCAGTAGTACATTTGTTTATTCGGAGAAACAGAAAACGATCCTGTTTTCTCATTATGAAAAGGACACAGTCCAAAATAGGTGCTTCCCTTTTTCGTCAGATGCACATACTGTCCGATTACATCCACGATATCATTTCTGGAACGCACTTCTTCAATTATATCATCCGAAAAATATGGCATGCTGCGTGTCCTCCTTTCCTATTAATATCCGTCTACCTGCCAGGCCTGCGCACGCCGCAGGCTATATTGGCTTAGTAACCATCCACTTGCCAGGCCTGCGGCAGGAAGTATTCGCTGAATTTGGTGATGGCGTACTGGTCGGTCATACCCGCAATGTAATCGCAGATCACGCGCTCCGTCTTTTCCCCTTCATCAAGCATGGCGAGGTATTTTTCCGGCAGAAACTCAATGTGGTCTTTGTAGAATCCAAAGAGCTGCCGGATCATTGCCTTAGCCTTCACTTCCTCACCCTTGGCAATTGGATTTGTGTATACATGATCGAACATAAAATGGCGCAGCTCAAACATGGCTTCCTGAATATCTGCTGACATCCGGATGTCATCCTGATCCATGCTGTTCATGATCACGTTATGTATGAGTGTATTTAAGCGCTGTTTTGTGGTAAAACCTAATGTTTTCCGGATCTCTGACGGAATATCATCCTCCGTCAGGATCTCTGCACGGATCGCATCATCCACGTCATGGTAAACATAGGCGATTTTATCTGATAAGCGGACAACTTTTCCCTCTAAAGTATGGGGCATTGACTTAGACTGATGATTTAAAATGCCATCCCGCACTTCCCATGTCAGGTTTAAGCCCATGCCGTTTTTCTCAAGTTTTTCCACGATACGGACACTCTGCTCGTTGTGCCGGAATCCGTCTTCACAGATTTCGTTTAACACATACTCTCCGGCATGGCCAAACGGCGTATGCCCCATATCGTGTCCCAATGCGATTGCTTCCACCAGATCTTCATTCAGACGCAGTGCTTTTGCAATTGTTCTCGCATTCTGTGATACCTCTAAGGTATGGGAAAGTCTTGTCCTATAGTGATCTCCCTTCGGTGTCAGAAAAACCTGTGTCTTATTCTTCAACCGCCGGAATGCCTTACAATGCAGGATTCTGTCCCTGTCTCGCTGAAAAACAGGCCGGACATCGCACTGTTCTTCCTCGCGTTCCCTGCCTTTCGTGTTCACACTGAGCGTTGCATAAGGACTTAATGTTTCCCGCTCCATTTTTTCAAGTTCTTCCCGTATTGTCATATGTATCACCTCTCTGATATCTGACAGTCTCTCCCGAAGCACCATATAAAAAATCGTTTCAATAAAATCTCCATATTTTTATTATTCGGCAGGATTTTTCAATTTCCTTTATTTTTTATAAAATTCATACAATTTTTTTATTTCAGATAATTCATGGCATCTAAAAGATTGCTCACACCGACCAGCTTGATACCTTTTACTTCTGTCATGGATTTTCTGCAGACTTCCGGTAGAATACAGACCTCAAAGCCAAGTTTTTTTGCCTCCTGCACCCGCTGTTCTGCCATATTTACCGCGCGGACCTCACCGCTTAATCCGACCTCGCCAAAACAGATGGTTTTCTCATCGATCGGTTTGTCCTTGTAACTTGAGATCAATGCAAGAACAATGCCAAGGTCGATTGCTGGCTCATTCATTTTGATTCCTCCTGCGATATTCACATAGGCATCACAGTCACCCAGCTTTAAGCCCAGTCTTTTTTCCAGAACCGCCATCAGAAGATTGACACGGTTAAAATCCGTTCCTGCCGCTGTCCTTCGCGGAATCCCAAAATTACTGTGACATACAAGTGCCTGCACCTCCAAAAGGATTGGTCTAGTCCCTTCCATGGAACATGCCACAACAGAGCCGGACGCTCCCTCCGGCTTGCCGCTCAACATGTATTCAGACGGATTTTCCACTTCCACAAGTCCGTCCTGCCGCATCTCAAATACACCGATCTCATTTGTGGAGCCAAAACGGTTTTTTACACCTCTTAAAATACGGTAAGCCGCATGCCTGTCTCCCTCAAAATAAAGCACGGTGTCTACCATGTGTTCTAACACCCTCGGTCCTGCCACCACTCCCTCTTTCGTCACATGTCCCACAATGAAAATGGAGATTCCCATTCCCTTTGCGATCTGCATCAAAACACCTGTGGACTCGCGCACCTGTGATACACTGCCCGGTGCCGAGGAAACCTCTTCGTTAAACATCGTCTGGATGGAATCGATTACAACGATCTGCGGTTTTTCCCGGTCAATGACTGCCTTTATGGTGTCAAGATTTGTCTCACACAGCAGTTTCAGACTGTCCCCGAAATTTCCGATACGCTCTGCACGGATCTTGATCTGCTGCAAAGATTCCTCCCCGGAAATATAGAGCACTTTTATGTTATGCTCCGACAGATTCCTGCACACCTGAAGCAGCAATGTGGATTTTCCGATTCCGGGATCGCCTCCCACTAACACCATGGAACCCTGCACAATACCTCCGCCAAGTACACGGTCTAATTCTTTCATATCGGTTGACACACGTTTGTCATAGGTCATCTCGATCTGGGACAGTGGCAGTACCTTTGCCTCTGACGCTGTCGCTTTCTGCTTTGCCAGTGTGCCCGCACTCTTTTTGTCCACCACTTCTTCTACAAATGTATTCCATTCCTTACATCCCGGACACTGCCCCATCCATTTGGACGATTCGTATCCGCAGGACTGGCAGAAAAAAATACTTGTTTTTCCTTTTGCCATAAAACCTTCCTTTATTGACAGCAAAAGGAGTTGCCGTTTCTGACAACCCCTTATCATTTCTTAGCATTTCTGAATCTGAACTTCTACCGGTTTCTCTCCAAGTTCCACACTGACGGTTAACTTGCCACCGAGATTTGTTTTCATCTTACCTGCGCTTGCTCCGTCCACTGTAATTTCATACTCAGTCTCTTCTTCTAACTCCAGTGTGATCTGAGCATCTTCCGGTCCTTCCACGGAAAAAGAAATTCCTGTGTCCGTTGCATTCAAATGATATGCCGCTGTTCCCGGTACGGATTCATAAACAAACATACCATTACGCTCCAGCTTTGTGATGTCTTTGTAAGTTTTTACCTTATAAAGATCTCCCTGATGCCCGAAGTTATCAAGCTTTGCCTTTGCATCCAGAGTGTAATCTCCAAAACTGATCGTTCCATCTGCTTCTGAACGAATTAATTCACTAATAGCGCTCATCTTTTCCTCCTGTGGTACAGTCCTTCTCTGCCTGCTGCACCGTAAAAATTTTGTAAAATCATTATAGCTCAACTACATTTCGATTGCCAGCATTTTCATCATTTTTAAGGATTTTTTTATTTTTGTGTTACTGTTCCTTTACTTCAAAAACAACTGCATTCTTTTTCGTAGTGACGATCACTTCATCACCCTTTTTCACCTTGCCGTCTAAGATTTCTTCTGCAAGCTGATCCTCGATCTCATTCTGGATTTTGCGGCGGAGTGGTCTTGCTCCATATTTCGGTTCGTATGCTTTTTCCACAATATAATTTTTCACGCTGTCACGCACATGAAGTGTGATATCCATCTGGCTCTTACAACGGTCTGTCAGATCTTTCAACATTAATGTGACGATCTGTTTCATATCATTTTTGTTCAGTGAACGGAATACGATGGTCTCATCAATACGGTTTAAGAACTCCGGTTTGAAAATCCTGCGCACTTCCTCCATCACACTGTTTTTCATGCGCTCGTAATTCTGCTTTTCATCATCCGAAGATGCAAAACCAAGTTTTTTCGGTTCCACAATGGACTGTGCTCCTGCATTTGATGTCATGATAATGATCGTATTTTTAAAGTCCACCTTGCGTCCCTGGGAATCCGTGATATGTCCATCGTCTAACACCTGGAGTAAAATATTAAATACATCCGGATGCGCTTTTTCGATCTCGTCAAACAGGATCACACTGTACGGGTTGCGGCGCACTTTTTCGGAGAGCTGGCCGCCTTCCTCGTAGCCGACGTATCCCGGAGGGGAGCCGATCAGTTTGGAGACGCTGTGTTTCTCCATGTACTCCGACATGTCGACGCGGATCAGGGCCTGCTCTGTACCGAAAACTGCCTCGGCGAGTGCTTTGGAAAGTTCTGTTTTTCCGACACCGGTCGGTCCAAGAAACAGGAAGGATCCTGTCGGACGGTTCGGGTCTTTTAATCCGACTCTGCCTCGTTTTACGGCTTTTGCCACAGCTGTCACGGCTTCTTCCTGGCCGACAACGCGTTTATGGAGTGTCTGCTCCAGTCTTGCCAGACGTTTCGATTCTCCTTCCGCGAGACGCTGTACCGGAATTTTCGTCCAGGTGGATACGGTTTTTGCGATTTCTTCTTCTGTTACCTGCAGTTTTTTGTTTTTGCAACGGCGTTCAAAGCGTTTTCGGATCTGCTCCAGATCTTTTTCGAGCTCCTGCTGGCGCGCCTGCAGTTCTTTTGCCTGCTCAAAATCGCCGGCACTGATCGCGGATTCTTTTTCTTTCTGTACTTCGAACAGTGTCTGCTCCTCTTTTGCCATGTTGTCCGGCACCTGGTAGCCGGCGAGCTGTACGCCTGCGGATGCCTCATCGATCAGATCGATGGCTTTATCCGGCAGGAAACGGTCGTTGATGTAGCGGACGCTCATTTTTACGGCTGCTTCCAGTGCTTCATCGGTGATTTC
>OOAD01000753.1_pt1 | contig 21103 bp, 24 predicted proteins | sample 1671151 | NCBI WGS metagenome assembly OOAD01 (sample SAMN06348127, study PRJEB24527) | human gut metagenome | biome: human gut; feature: ankylosing spondylitis patient; material: feces | host: Homo sapiens | place: China | collected 2015-10
AAAAAATTGAAAAATTAATAGATGAATCTGATTTATCAAATAAACAAGTAGCAAAAGAAAAATTAATGTATAATAAAGTTGAAGGATAAAAGAGAGGAGTTGACTGTATGGCATTAACAGATAAACAGAAGCGATTCTGCGAAGAATACCTTATAGACCTTAATGCCACACAGGCAGCTATCAGGGCAGGGTATTCACCGAAAACAGCAGAACAGACAGCATCAAGACTGTTAAGAAATGTTAAGGTGCAGGAATATATAGCAAAAAGACAAAAAGAGCTATCAAGGAGTACAGAGATAACCCAGGAGAGAGTTATCAAGGAGCTTGCCTTGATAGCTTTTTCTAATAATGCGGATTATGCACACGTGGTTGAAAAGAAGATGCAAGTAGAAGCGGATGGAGCACTTGTGGATGTACTGGATAAAGATGGTAATCCTGTTATGTATAGAACAGTAGAGCCGGTGCTTACAGAAGAACTTACAGAGGAACAGAAAAGAGCTATTGCTGTTATCAAGAAGGGTAGAGATGGATTAGAAGTTAAGTCCTGTGACAAGGTTAAGGCCTTAGAGCTTCTTGGCAAGCATTTAGGTATATTCACAGACAAGATAGAAGCCAATGTAAACGATACAACCAAGAATGAATTACAGGAGCTTCTTGCACAACGTAAAGCAAGGGGTGAGCCAGATGCTTCTAAGTGATAAGTACTGGGATTACATAGACACACAAGCAAGAGCAGAGTTCTTAGAGGGTTCAACTGCATCCGGAAAGACAACAACAGTAGCTGTTAAGTTCATTATGAATGTAGCTGAATCAGATATGAAGCTACATGTTATAGCTGGTAATACAACAGGTGTTATTGAGAAGAATATTATAAATGCTGATATGGGATTGCTGCAGATATTTCCCAATCTTGAATACTGTGGTAATGGTGACAAGGAGAACAAGCTACCACATATTAAGTTCAGAACAGGCAGCGTTACAAAGATAATATATGTTCTCGGTTACGATAATGCCAGCAAGTGGAAGAATGCCTTGGGTTCACAGTTTGGATGTGTGTGGGTAGATGAGTGCAATACAGCTAACATAGACTTCATACGAGAGATATTCGGACGTTCTGAATACTTTGTAGGTACACTTAATCCGGATGCGCCTACGCTGCCAATATATTCAGAGTACATCAATCACGCAAGACCGATTGATAAGTACAAGGCAGATGTGCCGGAAGAGATATGGAAGAACCTTAACGGTTGTGAGCCTATTAAAGACTGGGTGTATTGGTTTTTCAGGATGGAAGATAACATATCTATGACACCTGAAAAAATAGAACAGAAGAAATTAAGTTATCCTCCTGGCACTAAGATATATAAAAACAAGATATTAGGATTACGAGGCAAGGCTACAGGTCTTGTCTTTTCTAATTTCTGTAAGAGGCATATCCTTACCAAGGAGCAGGCAAAGACATACATTAAACGTGATAAAGACAAAACACAGGATGAATATTTCATAATATTCACCAGTGGACTTGATACAGCCTATTCAACAAAGAGTCCGGATACTATTGCTATGTCCTTTATGGGGATAACCAATAAGGGCAAGCTGATTGTGCTTGATGAAAAGGTATATAATAATGCAGCACTTGAAATTCCCATAGCTCCATCTGATACAGTAAGGAATTACATAAACTTTTTGGAGCGTAATAGAATTGAATGGGGCGGAATGTCAAAGAATGTGTTTATAGATAATGCAGACCAGGCAACAATAACAGAGTTTGCAAAGTATAAGAGAGAACACATTGACTGCCAGTATATATTTAACAATGCATATAAGAAAGTAACAATAATAGACAGAATTAACTTACAGCTTGGCTGGATGTCCTTTAATGACAAGAAGGGCAGAGAGCCAAGCTTTTATATTGTCGATACGTGCACGAATTACAAGATAGAGTTAGAAACGTATTCGTGGCTTGAAGATAAGGATTGTGAGCCTGAGGATGGCAATGACCATATGGTAAACAGTGTACAGTATGGCTGGATTCCTTATCGAAGCAGGATAGGTATAGAGAATAAGACATAATTCCAGATAGGAGAGTGAGAGAGGTGAACATATTTACAAGTATGGCAGAGAAGATAAAAACAGGAATAAGAACGTGGCTGCACATCCAGCCGGCTGTTAATGGATCCATAAGCATACAGGAAACTCTTGATTATGAGGGAAATGCCATAAAGAACCAGATATGGTACAGAGGTGAGAGTGAAGAATTGTCACAGCTATACAGCCAGATAGATGGTGACAAGACAAGGTTCTGGTCTGCATCCTGTACAATAGGTATGGAGATAAGAAAGATACACGTAGGTCTCCCTGCTATGTTATGTGATATGCTGGCCAGTATAGTAACAGATGATATGAATTTAATAGATGCTGGCAGCAGGCAGACAGAATGGGATAAGATAGCAGAGGAAAATGATTTCATTGAGCTTGTTAAGCAGGCAATAACAGAAACACTTTATATCGGTGATGGAGCATTCAAGATATCGTTCGATACGAACCTTAGCAAGTATCCTATATTGGAATTCTACTCTGGTGATAAGACAGAGATTATCAAGGACAGGGGAAGAGTTAAGGAGATAGTGTTTAAGACTGTGTATAACGTGCAGAGACAGGAATATGTATTACTTGAACATTATGGCATAGGCTACATACATTATGAGCTTACAAGAGGCAGCAGGGAATATGATTTAAGTGTTATACCGGAGCTGGCACATCTTAGTGATGTTACCTGGAATGACAAGTTTATAATGGCTGTTCCCCTTATGTTTTATAAGTCAGCCAAGTATAAAGGACGAGGCAAGAGCATATTTGATGCAAAGATAGATAACTTTGATGCGCTGGATGAAGCATGGTCACAATGGATGGATGCCTTAAGGAGGAATAGAACAAAGGAATATATACCGGAGAATATGCTGCCAAGAAGTCCAATAGATGGAAAAGTGCTAAAGCCTAATGCTTTTGATAATGCCTATATACAAACAGATGGCAGCATGGCAGAAGGTACAGTTAATAAGATAGAGCTTGTACAGGGCAATATCCCACACGAAAGCTATCTTGCAACATATATTACAGCGCTGGACCTTTGTTTACAGGGAATTATGAGCCCATCAACATTAGGCATAGATGTTAAGAAGCTGGATAATGCGGATGCACAGAGGGAGAAAGAGAAAGCAACGCTTTACAGCAGAAATAACATTGTAGAGCGGCTTCAGAAGGTTCTTCCAAAGCTCGTTACAGCAACATTTAATGCCATAGACACGCTTAATAAGACAGCTATCAAGGATATAGATATTGATGTGACATTTGGCGAATATGCTAACCCATCGTTCGAGAGTCAGGTTGAGACAGTAAGCAAGGCTAAGCAGGGCGGCATTATGAGCATAGAGGCATCTGTTGATGAACTGTATGGAGATACCAAGGATGACGAATGGAAACAGGAAGAGATAGCAAGGCTTAAGGCTGAACAGGGGATATCTGATATGGAAGAGCCGGCGCTTAATATGCAGGCAGATGGGTTTACAGTTGATGGTGCTGATAACAATTTTATAGGTTTTGATAACAAATGAGGTAGCTTATGGCACTTAATACAGACTATGACATAGAGAAAGCTTTTAGAGCAATAGAAGATGAACTGATAGCCTCTATGATGCGTAATCTTGACAATCATAGGGCAGAAGAGATTGAAATGGGTTTTAACTGGACACAGTGGCAGGTAGAGCAGATTAAGGCTTTGGAGCGGTATAAGGTTAAGAATAAAAAGAAGTTTACAAAGCAATTCAGTAATATAAATGGTTCATTAGGTGCTATGATATTTGCTGCCAGACAGGCAGGCGGTACAGAGCAGGAACAGAAGATATTAAGAGCAATTAAAAAAGGACTTAAAGCATCTAAAGTGCCACAGGGCGCTGAAGGTGCTTTTTTCAAATTAAATACCAGGAAGTTAGATGCACTTATAAAAGCTACAAAGGCAGATTTTGCTAAAGCTGAACATTCTATGCTAAGAATGTCGGAGGATAAATACCGGCAGGTAATATTCAATGCTCAGGTGTATGCGAATACGGGTGCAGGAACATATGAGAAAGCGGTTGATATGGCTACAAGAGATTTTCTTAAAGCTGGTATTAACTGTATTGAATATGCGAATGGCAGCAGGCATACAGTAAAGGATTATGCCAGAATGGCTATTCAGACAGCCATTAAGCGTGCATATCTAACCGGAGAGGGAGAGATGAGACAGTCATGGGGAATTAGTACAGTTATTATGAATAAGCGTGCTAATGCCTGTCCTAAGTGCCTTCCATTTGTTGGTAAGGTGCTTATAGATGATGTATGGAGTGGCGGTAAGGCATCTGATGGTCCTTATCCGCTTATGTCATCTGCAATAGCTGCGGGGTTGTACCATCCAAATTGCAAAGACATACATACAACATATTTCCCTGAGTTGGATGAGGAGCCAGACAGCAAGTTCACAAAGGAAGAGTTAGAAAAGGTCAAAGAAGATTACAAGCAAGACCAGAAGCAGCAGTATGCAGGCAGAATGGTTGAGCAGTTTGACAGGCTGTCTAAGTACTCATTAGACCCGGATAACAAGAAAGTGTATGCAGCGAGGAAGGAACAATGGGAGAATGTTGTTGCAAATGGACAGAAGAATGATATAATGGAATCAGACTTAAGCACATTAAAATGCAAGTTAAGGAATGATTCAGATATAGAGAAAGAATATTATAATATTCTTAAAGAAAAGTTTTCACATGGAAATAAAGCCGCTAAGCATTTATTTGCTAAGTATGCAGGTGGTGAAACAATAGATGTATCAATGTATGAAGGTACTGCACATTTTAATACCAAAACAAAGAAAATATCTATGCATTATAAAGCTGATATGAGGAATATAAGAGGTGCAGGGACTACTTGGTATCATGAACATGGACATTTGATAGATGATTCACTTGGTATGGTATCGAGGGACGAACATTTTAAAGAATTACTAGAACAGGACACATTCCAATATAGAATAAAATATGGAAAAGAGCATAATTTAAAAACATATGACAAAGTAGATAGAGCAATTAGTAATGATTTACAAGATATAAGAAGACATTCTGCTGTATCGGACTTATTAGATGGATTAACAAAAGGGAATATTAGAGGTTGTGCAGGGCATAGTATTGATTATTGGGACAATCAAGAAAATATTACATCGGAAGCTTTTGCACATATGTTTGAAGCACAATTTGACGAGGTGCACTATAAAGAGATGCAGAAATATTTCCCCAAATCATTAGAGTATTTTGAAAAGAAATTGAAGGAGGTAGCAAGGTGATAAAGAAACTAAAAGATGCAAGAATAAAATTTGTGAATCATTTTAAATATTCTCCAGAGTTCCCTCCTGATTTATATTTTGACCAAGAAGAATATGCTGAATTATTGTTGAAATGCATAGAAGATGATTTTGATTATACAATTGAGAAATATGGAACAGTAGTGCCAAAGAAAATGCCAAGACCAGAAATAATATGGGATTAACAGCCACCAGTCGATAGATTGGTGGTGTTTTTATACCCAATTTTAAGAAAGTGAGGACAAGACAGTATGAAAAAATTATTTATTAGCCAGCCTATGGCAGGTAAAACAGACGAGGAAATAAAAGAAACAAGGAAAAAGGCAATAGAATATGCAGAGCTGCTATTAGGTGAGAAAGTAGAAGTTATAGAGTCTTTTTTTGAAGGAGCACCAGCAGAAGCTAAGCCATTGTGGTTTTTAGGAAAATCAATAGAACTTCTATCACAGGCTGATGTTGTATATTTTGTTAAAGGTTGGGATAAGGCTAGAGGCTGTAAAATAGAACATCAGTGTGCAGTAGCATATGATATTAAGAGAATTGAAGATTAGATTGAATAAACAGCTATAGAGCTGTTATTTTTATACCCAAGTTGCACCGGTGCAACACAATTTAATATTAGTTAATAAGCACGCATAGCAATACGCTGTGGGTGCTATTTTTATGCCCAAAACTTAATGGCACTAAACTTTAGGAAAATGCTGACGAGCGGTAAACGGAAGAAAGGAGATAGAGTGATGGGAAAGACATTACCTATTAATTTACAGTTCTTCGCAGAGGGCGGGGATGGTAACGGCGACCAGAACGCTGGAAGCAACAACAACGGACAGGCAGGACAGCAGGGTGGTCAGAATAATCAGCAGACAGCTGGTGTTGATTATGACAGATTACAGGAAATGATTAATACTGCAACTGCCAAGAAAGAGAATGCTGTTATTAAGGACTACTTTATGCAGCAGGGATTGTCAGAAAATGAACTTCATCAGGCAATCACGGCATTTAAGCAGAGTAAAGAGCAGCAGGCAAACGCACAGCAGAATGCTAACGCTAGTCTTCAGAACGAAGTGGCAGCGGCACAGAAAGATGCTGAACAGGCTCGTATAGAGCTTGCGGCTACACAGGTAGCTATAACACTTGGCATAGAAGCCAAGACAGTACCATATGTGCTAAAGATGGCTGATTTCAGCAAGGCAAAGGGTACAGATGGGAAGATATCAGAGGACAATGTTAAGTCTGCACTTGAACAGGTCCTTAAGGATGTACCAGCGCTTAAGCCGGCGACAGATAGCAATGGCGGATTCCAGATAGGAGGACCAGGAGGCGGCAACACTAACCAGGCAAATGAAGATGCCCTTAAGAGAGCCTTCGGACTATAAGAAAAGAGAGGTAAAGTTATATGGCAGTATATGAGTATGCAGAAAAATTCACACAGCTTTTACAGCAGAAATATGCAAAGGAGCTGTGCTCAGACGATTTAACAAAATCTAATCCACAGGTAACATTTATAAATGCACAGACAATCAAGTTACCAAGAATGACAGTAAGTGGTTATAAAGACCACACAAGAACACCAGGTTTTAATGCTGGTACATTAAGTAATGACTGGGAACCAAAGAAGTTATCTCACGATAGAGATATAGAGTTCTTTGTGGATCCAATGGATATTGATGAGACTAACTTAACATTATCAGTTGCTAATATCCAGAACACATTTGAAACAGAACAGGCTATTCCTGAAAAGGATAGCTACAGATTCTCTAAGCTTTATTCAGAGCTTAATACATATAAGGCAGGCAACATCAACACAACAGCTATTACAGTTGCCAATTTCTTAGATGTATTCGACGATATGATGGAAGCTATGGACGAAGCTGGGGTTCCAGAGGAAGGCAGAATCCTTTATCTTACTCCTAAGATGATGAAGACTGCCAAGAAAGCAGAGGGAATACAGAGAACTATGGATGTTTCAGGTGGCTCTAATGCGGTCAATCGTAAGGTACACAGCCTTGATGATGTAACGCTTAAGAGCGTACCATCTGCAAGAATGAAAACAAAGTATGAATTCACAGAGGGCTGTGTTGCTTCTGGAACAGCTAAGCAGATTAATATGATTCTTATTCATACATCTTGCGTAGTTTGCCGTGATAAGTACAGCTACATCAAGATCTTCACACCGGGAACAGATTCAAGGACAGCAGATGGCTACCTTTATCAGAATCGTTGCTATGGCGACCTTTTCTTACTGGAGAAAAAGGCAGACGGCTGCGCTATGAATGTGGACGGAGAATAGGAGGTTTACAATGAAGGCAGTAAAGGCTAATAAGGAATATACAATAGCTGAACAGGAGCAGAAGCGTTATATTGCAGACGGCTATGATATTGTTGATGATAAGGGCAATATTATAGCTTATGGAAGAGGCAAGACAGTTCCATATGAGAAGTATAAGAAGGTACTTGATGAACTTAATGCACTTAAGGCAGAAAAGACAGAATCAGTTGATTTAACAGCTATGACAGTTGAAGAATTAACTGCATTTGCAAAGGATAAGGGCATAGATATCGGACAGGCAACATCACAGGAAGGCATCTTAAAGAAGATTAGAGCTGCCTGGGAAGTGTGAGCCTATGGTATATGCAAGTAAAGAACAGTACCTGAGTGAGCATAATCTTATCTCGGATGAACAGATAGAACGAAGATTAAAACAGGCGAGCCGACATATCGACTCGCTTACTTTTAATCGTATAACATCAAGAGGCTTTGATAATCTGACAGAGTTCCAGCAGGCAATAGTCATAGATGTATGCTGTGATATGGCTGATTTTGAATATGAGAATGAGGACATGATTAATTGTGTCTTGCAGAATTATGCTGTAAATGGAGTATCTATGCAGTTTGGCAGCAGTTGGAATGTTCTTGTGCAGAATGGAATTGCTGTAAAGCGTGATACATACCGGGTGCTTTGCCAGACAGGCTTGTGCTGCTTAAGTCTGGGGGTGTAAGTATGAAGTACCCTTGTTTGATATTAAAGAGCATGTGTAAGACAGAAATACACGTAGAGATAGAGCAGGAAGGCAGGAACGTCTATGGAGAGCCTTTTGAACCTGTTATATGGGATGGCTTATGCAACTATCAGGACAGCGGCAAGACAGTATTAACAGCAGAAAAGGTGCTTATACAGCTTGAGGGATGTGCTTTAATACCGGGAGATATTGCACCGGAGCTTCCTGTTATTACTAAAGGTGATATAAAGGTGTTCGGTGTAACAAGGCATATATACAAGGGTACGAAGTGCCGTAATCCGGATGGTACGGTTAATTATGTAAGATTGGATGTGATGTAATGGCAAAGAATGTTAAGTCAACAGTTAAGCTTAATATGCCTATGGTAAGGAAGCTTACGGCAGCAGTGGCGACTTCATTAGAAATGACAGCGGAAGCTATACACACGGATGTTGTGCAAAGTCAAGTGATACCAAGAGATACAGGTAAATTACAAGGAGAAAGTACGCATATTAGTGCGGGAAAGAGTGAAACTGCCACTTACGAAAATGGACAGACAGTAACTAATGGTATTTCAAAAGCTGTAAATGGTAAGGTTATCATATCAACATCAGCACCGCAGGCAAGAAGATTATATTATCATCCGGAATACAACTTCCATCAGACACCGTGGACAGATGAAAGCGGCAAGAAACATGAAGGAAATGCAAATGCTAAAGGCAGATGGCTTGATGACTATATGAAAGGTGGTAAAAAGCAGGATTTTGCACCTAAAGCATTTGGAAAGTTTTATAAAAAGAATGCGGGGTTATGATGTTAGGAATAGGTGATGTAAGAGATTATATAGCAGGTCTTGGTATTGCAGACAATACTAACGTGTATTGCGGAAAATTAGACGACAAAAAGAATAAGAGCATAGGTGTTTACAATAATAACAAGCAAAGACCTGTGCAGATGTCGGTAGGCGGCTTAAATAACAGCTCTTATCGTGTTAAGTCTGTAAGCATATTGGTTCATTGGAACACGAGTGTAAGAGACACAGAGAAGACCGCAGAACAGCTCTACAATATGCTTAGGGATATGAACCATATTACAATCAATGATACTAAAGTGTTCTTCACTAAAATGCTTGTTGATGAGCCTGTTGATGTAGGGACAGATGATAATGGTATCTTTGAGTGTGTAATAGAATTAGATATTTATTATGAAAGGTAGGTAGAAGTATGGCACAGAATACTAAATTAGCCGGATATAATGCGGGTGCTACTCCGCTTGAAGGTGTAAATCCGGTACATACAATTCAGTTTGGAATTTGTATCACGGGAAGAAAAAAATCAGATACTCCGGAAACGATAGAAACTAAAGTGGTGAGAGATGCTGAAAGTCTTAGCATTTCAGTTGATGGAACTATTGAAGAATGGAATCCAATGGACCAGGCAGGCTGGGTTAGACGTCTTATGACAGGAAAATCGCTTGGAATGTCAATGGGTGGTAAACGTAACTATGGAGATGAGGGAAATGACTATGTGGCAGGTCTTGCTTACAAAACAGGGCAGGACTGTAACTCGTGGGTATCTATTATATTTCCGAATCTTGATCAGCTTCTTATCCCTGCGGTCATCAATGTAACATCACTTGGCGGTGATTCTACAAGTATTGATGCACTTGAGTGGGAAGCACAGTCAGATGGAAAACCAACATATATTGAGTATAGCCCAGAATAAGGAGATGAAAAATAATGGCAAATAAAACAGATTTTCAGGTAGTAGATATTTCAATGAAGATTACAAATCAGTTACCAAAGGTTATCATTACAGATGAGCTTATGGTTACTGTAAATAACAGAAAAAATAATATTCTTAATATTCAGGCAATGGCACAGGAATCTGAGAAGAAAAAGGAAGATGAGATGGCATTTATGACAAAGGGGCTTGAGATGCTTGTAGGAGCTTCTGCAACAGCTAAAATTGAAGAGATGGATTTACCGCTTCCTGAATATAAGATGCTGTACGAGACAATAATGAGAGTTGCTTCAGGTACATACGGGGAGGAGCAGACACCCTCAAGGTGAAATATACTATGATTTGTTCGATGATTGGGAACTTGTAGAATCAAGTTTTCTTTCACAATATAGCATACGCTTGCGAAAAGATGATGATATGTCATGGTCCGAGTTTTGCTCTTTGTTATCAGGAATAATGCCAGAGACTCCGCTTGGAAGAGTTGTGAGCATACGGGCAGAAAAAGACCCGAAAATTATAAAGAATTTTACAAAAGAGCAAAAGAAGATTCGTAATGACTGGATTATAAGAAGAAATAAAAAGTTAATGAAAAATCCAAAAGCGTATAACGAATATTGGAATAATTTCCAAAAATGGGCTAAAGCTGCTTTCTCAAAGTAGAGAGCAGCTTTTTTAATGCCAGAAAGGAGATAATATGTCAGATACAGTAGGACAGATAGCTTTGGAACTTGGCATAGACAGCTCACAGATAGTTAATCAGCTTACAGGAGCTTCTAATAAGGCAGCTAAGCAGGCAACAACTATCTTTTCTGGGCTTGGTAAGAAGATAGCTGCAGGACTAAGTATAGCAGCAGTTACTAAGTTCACGAAAGACTGCATAGAAGTAGGTTCCAATGTAACAGAAGTGCAGAATGTTGTTGATACAGCATTTAAGGACTTAAGCTGGCAGGCAGACCAGTGGGCCTCCAATGCCATGGCTAACTTCGGCTTATCGGAATTGTCGGCTAAGAAGTATATGGGCGTATTTGGCCAGATGAGTAATGCTATGGGTATTACAGGTAAGGCGGCGCTTGATATGGCTGAAAATGTCACAGGATTAACCGGAGATGTTGCATCGTTTTACAACATCAGTACAGACGAAGCATATACTAAGCTGAAATCTATCTGGACAGGTGAGACTGAGACACTTAAGGACTTAGGTGTTGTAATGACTCAGACGAACTTAGACCAGTATGCACTTAATAACGGTTTCAGTAAAACTACAGCAAAGATGACAGAGCAGGAAAAAGTAATGCTACGTTATCAGTACGTAACAAGTGCTTTGTCCAATGCCACAGGAGACTTTGTTAAAACACAGGATTCCTGGGCGAATCAGACAAGAATACTTACATTAAGGTTTCAGCAGTTAAAGGCTAGTCTAGGTAAAGGCTTCATAGCATTGTTTACACCTATTCTGCGTGGCTTTAACAACTTGCTGGCGGGATTACAGAAGGTTGCGGATGGCTTTGCCAGTTTTGTGCAAATGCTCACAGGAGCAGATGTATCAACCTCTATGGGTTCGATAAGTTCGGACATAGCTGGTATAGGAGATGATGCATCAAGCGCAGCGGATAATGTAGGTGATATAGGAAGTGCAGCCAAGAAGACTGCTAAAGATATAGAAAAGTCGCTTGCAGGCTTTGACCAGATAAATAAGCTGACAGAGCCAACAGATGATAGTTCTGATTCAAGCGGCAGTACAAGTGGAACATCTTCAGGAATCGGAAGCCTTGACCTTATACCAGATGTGAGTAAAAGTACATCTAATGCCTCATCAGCAATTAGTGACTTTGTTAACAATGCAAAAGAAACATTGGGAAAATTAAAAGATTGGGGAATATCAACATTTTCACCATCATTTTCCCGAATCTGGGATGGACTGGTTAATAATGCATTAACAGCTAAGAACAATCTGACAAAGGTATTTGCTGATATACAGGGCCTTGGAGAGCCGTTATTAAGTTATTTTAAAGGACCTTTTACAGATTATCTTGTTTCAGTTGTAGATACAAATGGTGACATTATAAATGGTCTCTTTGATACATTTAATACTGTATTCATTGATATATGGGATAAAGCAGCATATCCAGTATTACAGAATTTTATAACAACCGGATTGCCAATGCTAACAGAGTTTGCTACTCAGACTAATTTACTTACAGATGATTTGTTCAATACGCTTAAAGATGGATGGGATACAGTCTGGAAAGATGTATTTTGTCCGGCGATAGAGAACATGACTAATATATGGATCGGATTTGTAGATACATTAGCTGATGCCTGGGATAAGTGGGGAGTTCCTATATTTGATGGAATAAAGGAAGCTGTTAAGACAACAGCAGATATTATTTCTATGATATGGGAGACTACAATAAAGCCTGTATGGGATAATGCTCTTGATATTATAGATGAGGTCTGGGAAAAGCATTTAAAGCCATTGCTGGCTAATTTCCTTGATTTTGTAGGTGAAATAGTTAATTGTGCATTAATAATTTACAACAAATTTATTGAACCTGTTGTTGGTTATTTATTGCAGATATTTGGACCAGCATTTATAGCGACATTTAATTCAGTAGGAAATATCGTTGGAGTGGTTATTGGAAATATTGCAGATATTATAAGCGATATAATTACAGTATTTAAGGGATTGATTCACTTCATATCTTCTGTATTTTCAGGCGATTGGTCTGAAGCTTGGAATGGCATTGTGGATGCCTTTGGTGGAATATTCTCTTTAATTGCAGACATAGCCAAAGGACCTATTAATATGGTAATCGGACTTATAAATGGTATGCTTGATGGATTAGAAAGTGGCATTAACTGGATAGTCCGCAGGGTGAATGCTTTAAGCTTTGATGTACCGGATTGGGTACCAGTTATAGGTGGTGACCATTTCGGTTTTGATTTACCGGAAGTTGGATTTGGTAGTATCCCATACCTTGCAGAAGGTGGATATGTAAAGCCAAACACTCCACAGCTTGCAATGATTGGTGATAATAAACACCAGGGAGAAGTTGTTGCACCTGAGGATAAATTGCTTGAAATGGCACAAAAGGCAGCAGATATGGCATCTAGTGCTGAACTGTTAGCCGAAGCTATAAGTATTCTTAAGCAGATCCTTAAGATACTGGAAACATTAGATCTTGATATACAGTTAGATGGAAAGAGCCTTAAGAAGTATGTAGTTGATAAGATTAACGAGCATACAAAGCAGACAGGAAAATGCGAGATTATAACTTAACAAGGATGTGATGAATTGATACTAAGATGTGACAATCAGGAGCTTCCGGCTCCTGTGTCCATCAAAGTGGATGATGAGATTATATGGTCTTCTTCAACAGGACGAGCACTTGACGGAACAATGTTAGGTGATGTAGTTGCTGAAAAGAAGACCTTATCTATATCCTGGGGAGTTCTTCAGGAAGATGAGCTGGTTCTTATTAAGAGTAAGCTTGTTGCCGGATTCTTCCCAATAACATTTCATGATGGACAGGATATAACAATAACAAGTTACAGAGGTACACTAAGCAAGGAAGTAATAGGGGAGCTTGATGATGGTATTTTCTATTACAGAAGTGCAAGTGTGTCGATTATTCAGCAGTAAGGAGAGCATATGAAACAGACATTAAAGGTTAGTGATATAAGAAACAAGGCAGTAGAGTTACAGGGGATTAACGGACATTTTCCTGTAAAGCTTAATTATGCTATTGCAAAGAATTTAAAGGTGCTTATAGCAGAGTGTGAAACTGCAGCAGCACAGAATCAGAAAGTCCTTGATGAGAAGGCATCCAAGGATAAGAATGGGGCGTATGTATTTAAAGATAATGAGATAGAATTTCCAGATGAGAAAACAAAGAAGGAAGCGCTTAAGGAGCTTAATGATATCTCTAATCTTGAGATAGAAGTTGAGATTATGATGGTACCAATGAGTGTACTTGAAATGTGTGATACAGAGAAGTACGATACACCAACATCAAAGGAAATGGCAGCATTAGAATTTATGATAGGAGAATAGCCTATGTATAACAATGTAACAGATGTATTTAAGGCAACGATAAGAAGTCCGTCAAGAACCTTCAGAGGCAGACTCAAGATAAATGATAAGTGGATATATGCTAACTTTAAGAAGTTGAGCTATGAAACATCAAGCAGTAGTGAAGAATACCTGCAGTTAGGATCTGCAGTATCGGCAAAGATTGAACTTAGTATTAAGAGAATAGATGAGCTGTTTGAGAATACGGAGATACCGGTAGAGATAGGAATGAAGCTGCCAAGTGGAAAGTATGAGTATATTCCAGTTGGCTTTTTTACTGCTGAACATCCAACAAATGACCAGACAACAACGACGTTTACAGCATATGACAGAATGATGAAAACAACAGGGCTATATGTATCGAATCTTACATATCCTGCAAGTGCTGTATCAGTTCTGAATGAGATAAGCGCTGGGTGTGGTGTTCCTGTGGATGTAAGTAATATAGATTCTTCGATAATGATATCAACAAAGCCTGCGGGATATACATACAGGGAAATGATAGGATATATCGCTTCTATGGCAGGTGGCTTTGCATGTGTTGACAGAACAGGAACTATTGTTATTAAGTGGTATTCAGATGTGGATTACAAGCTGGATGTAACAAGGATAATGAGCTTTGAGAAAGATGAAAGCAATTATAATCTGGAAAAGTTATCATGTAATGTTGATAACTCTACCACTTTAACATCTGGCGGTGGAATACTTGGTGTTACGTTTGACAATCCATTTATTACACAGGACAGGCTTGATAATATCTTTAAGAAGCTTAGTGGATTTAGTTACAGGGGTGCATCTGTTAAGACATTAGGAGATGTTCGTCTGGATCCGTGGGATGTAATTACTGTGGAAGATGGTGAAGGTACTTACAAGGTACCGGTAATGAACATACAGCAGGAATATGATGGTGGTCTTACGATGACTATAACAGCCTATGGTAAGACACAGACAGAGCAGGAAGTTGACTTTAAAGGTACAACAACACAGCAGAATGAGAGAATATATTCTGACTTAGTATTAACAAAAGAGCTTATAGCGAAGAAGGTAGATGCAGACTGGGTTAAGGCTAATACAGTACAGGCAGAGACAATAGTATCTATTAACAATGACTTAGAGAATATCCGGAATAATTATCTTAAGTCGAACGTAGCAGAGATTAGATATGCAAAGATTGAGAGCCTTGAGGCGCTTAGCGGTGAATTCGCAGATTTGAAGGCGACTGACTTTGAAGCAGTAAAAGCAAGTATTAAGGACCTGAATGTTGATGTTGAAAAGGTGAATACTTTGTTGTTCGGTACTGCCACAGGTACTACTATAACAACGGATTTTGCCAATTCTGTTGCTTCGGTAATCGGTAATGCACAGATAACAAGTGCCATGATAAAAGACCTGGCATTTGATAAGATTATTGGTATAGACATTAATACAACAGTAATGAATGTACATAGTGAAGATGGTAAGTCTACATGGAAGGATAATACCATCCAGATAAGTGACAAGGACAGGGTACGTATCCAGCTCGGTAAAGATGCATCAGGTGATTATAACATCTATATCTGGGATAAAGACGGAAATCTGATGTTTGACCCGCTTTATGGTATACAGGAATCCGGAATCAAGAAAGCAATTATTAGAAATGATATGGTATCTGATAATGCTGCCATATCCGGAAAGAAGCTTGATATAGATAGCGTGTTCAGCGTTATGAATGCAGATAAGAGCAATACTTTTAATGCAAGTAAGATACACGTAGATACAACAGACCAGACATTAGAGAGTACATTTCAGACTATTAATAATTACATTGATGGTGGTTCTGAAGCGTGGGGTTCAACTATGCTTCAGGCAAAGACGTTTATTGACCATAAACTTTGGTGGACAGATATAGACGAAGAAGGCAATTCTATAAAAAGCAAGTTTAATGATGTTAAAACAACATTAGACAGCTTTAAGATAGATATGACTGACGTTACTAAGCAGCTCAATGGTACATTTGAGATATATGATATTACAGAGGTGCCAACGCTGGACAATTATCCAGCAACTGAATTCTTTGTGAAAGTATATCCAGCAGAGGACTGGTACCCACTTGAAACAGATACATGGCAGTATACACAAGAAGAGTATGCTAAGCACGCAGGAGCAGTTGCTTATATGAAAAGTTCTAATCGTGCCTGGAAGTTTCTTAAACAGTCGTCTGGGACATATGGATGGACGGAAATATCTGCAAGTGAGACAGCTTATATGCTTAGCAAGCATGCAGCTTTTCAGGTTGCGATAGATGGGATATCAACAGAAGTTAGTAAAGTTAAGATTGATGTTAAGGACAACTATATAACAACAGAATCTGCGAAATCTCTTATAAGTCAGAGCGAGGAAAGTGTTACATCTTCAATATCCAAGATTTATACAACTAAGACAGATTTTACAGATGGAATAAATTCTACAAAGGAATATGCAGATGGAGTTGCCAGTACAGCACAGTCAGCTGCGGAGGGTACCGCAGCAAATGCATTGTCGGATGCCTTAAAGAATTATACAGTCACAAAGGATATGGAATCTGCTATAAAGCAGTCAGCGGATAGTGTTAAAACATATGTGTCTGAAACATATAAGCGCATAGGTGGGGATTTTAATACATATACAGTATCGGAAACTCCGACCCTGAATAATTATCCAGCGACTGAATTTTTTGTGAAAGTGTATCCAGCGGAGGACTGGTACCCTTTAGAAACAGATACCTGGCAGTATACAGATGAGGGATATGCAGTGCATATAGGAGCTATAGCAAATAATCCAGCAGCTAATAAAACGTGGAGATTTGTTAAGAAAAATAATGCTTGGACATGGGAAGAGATATCTAACACAGAAACAGCATATATGCTTAACAGATTTGCCCGGCATGATGTAGCTGTAGATAATATAACAGGTGAGCTCACAAGCGTAAGAAAAGATTTAGCTAATAACTATTCTACGACAACAGAAATGGTTAACCGGATTGTTCAGGAAATTAAGGATGATAAGTCTTCAATAACAGCTTCTCTACAGGCAACATATGCTACACAGAAGTATGCAGATGATGCAGCAGGGACAGCTACAACAAATGCTACTAGTTATACAGATACAGCATTAACAGATTATTCTACTACATCGGATATTATACAGGCTATTTCGCCTGGCAAAACAAGCATATCGGCAGCGATAACTGCTAAGCTGAAAAATTATGCAACATCTGCAAGTTTAACAGCATTTATAGAAAATAAGGATGGCAAGCTTAAGAGTGCAATAGAGGCTATTGCAGACACAATTAATATAACTGCCCGTGGTGGTCTTAACCTGAGCGGTGATAGATTTACGCTTAACAGCACGAACACAAGCATTACGGCAGATGGAACTATAACCTGTAATAAGCTAATCGGAAATGGCGGAACTATCGGAGGCTGGAAGATAGATAATGATAGTATTTCAACTGTAATAAAGGATAATGCAGAGAGCTATTTAATTTCATTGAAGACAGAAACAGATAAAGATTTGTATATATTTGAAGTCCTACGTGCTGATGGTGAAGAAGGATATGATAGAAGTAATCCAATATGGGCATTAGACAAAAAAGGAAAAATGAAAGCTGGCAATGCTGAAATACTAGGTGGACATATTAATATACATTCGAGCGATAATACAGGATATATTGTCGCTGATTCTGTATGTGCAAGAGATAAGATATATATAGGACCGCAGAACACTTACAAAGAAACAGAAGCGGGAGCGAGAATAGAAGCATCTAATCAGGATTTATGTTTTTGTGCATCTCCAGAACAGCTATATTATCTTAGATTAGGAGTAGATTATGTAAATATAACAACCGTAAAAAATGGGTGGCATTTCGGACCAGATGGCGGTGGAAATATAGACCTTGGTACAATAGATCATAAATGGAATAATATTTATGCAAGGAGCTGCTTTGTGGATGACTATTATTACATTAAAAATGCAGCAGGAAATTATGTTGAATTATCTGCGTGGATAGACAGTAAGATATCAAGGGCAGTATCAGATGCCGTTAGTGACAATGTATTATCTTAATAAAATAACAATAGGTTAATTTTTAAAGAAGGAGACAACTATGAATTTTATAGAATATGTAAAACAGTTATGGAAAAATGGACCAAGTGGAGGTACACCATGGAGTGCTGCAAGACTTAACCATATGGAAGAGGGAATTAAGGCGAATAACGACATGATAAGTGAGCTAAATAGTAATAAGGTTAATACAATATATTCAATTATGAGTGGCTCAAATTTGAATGATGTGTTAACATCCGGTTTTTATCGCCTGGAGGGAGGAAGCTTTATTAATGAGCCTACAGGTATTGTACCGAGTTATGGACAAATGATAGTGTGCCGAGGTGGTGCAGATACAGTGGTCCAGATTGTATTTTCTTATATGTACTCAAATAAATTTGCCGTGAGAGTAGGTCAAGGTGTCTTACGCAGTGATGGAGTTGAGACAATATGGAGAAAGTGGTCTTACTATATAGGAAGTGCAAGTTAATTAGCATATTTTATCCATATCATCAGCGGTCAAATCTGTTACTTTATAGTTAAATTGAACAAGAGGATAATTCTCTGTACGAAGACCTAAGCAAGCAATAGACGAATAGGCATTGTTAGTTTGTTTTATATAAATATGCAATACGTTATTGATTGCCTTAAAACCAATTATTTTGTCACGACCGAAAACTTTAACTGCATTACAGCGAGTTAAATATGTTTTACCATTTACATCATGTCCATATTCTACTAAATATATTGACTCTGCTCCTATCATAATAAACCTAGAAGCATTCCATCCACCATACGAATATGTTGCAATTTCACACCACTCATTGTTAACATTAATTAAATTCGATACATACGATACATTAGATAAATTACTATTTAGCTCACTTATGCTACTCTTCTATGCTCCATTTTTATGTTGTCATCATCCAGATTGCAATATATCATTGTAGTATTAAGGCTCTTATGACCTAATATTTTCTGAACATATTGCACTTGCATACCTTTATTAATAGCATTTGTGGCGAACGTCCTTCTGAATCTGTGTGGATGTACTTTATCAATTCCGGCTCTCTTTCCAATTTTTCTCAATAATGTTTCAATATTTCCTTTTGTCATTCCATAATGATTCCGATTAGTAAATAAAGATGTACTTTCCTCATTCCTAGTTGTTAAATATAAGTTAAGATAAAATAAGCACTTATCCGTCAAGTACACTTTACGCTCCTTATTACCCTTTCCGTACACGATACATTCTTTTTTATTAAAATCTATATCCTGCACATGCAGCCTTGACACTTCAGTAACCCTGCATCCAGTACTCAGCAAGAATTCTATTAAGGATTTCTCCTTAGCTGTGTTAGCCGTTTCTCTTAACTGCTCAATCTCTAAATCAGAGAAAGCCTTTTTTATCTTCTGCTCTACTTTGATACCTTTGATTCGTAGCATAGGATTCTTATTTATGTACTCTTCTACCGCAAGCCAGCTGAAAAATGCAGATAGTCCCCTGCGTTGGTTATCTAGCGTGGACTTCTGCACCTTTCTTTCTGTAAGATATCTTGCTAAATAATATCTTATGTCTCCTGTTAATATCTTTTTAATAGGCTTACCTATTGCTTTTAAGAAATTACATACAATCCTATAATACTGATCTATTGTCTTTTCGGATTTGCCCTCCAATCTCAAAGATGCTATATAATTCTTTACAATTTTCATGTTAGAGTCATCGTATATTGCCAATTCTGTCTGTTTACTCTCAACATTATACTTGTGCAGAATAAGCGTAAATGCCATATCCAGCCTGTTACTCGCCTCCTCGCCTAACAATCTCATTACTACTCTTAATAACTCCTGCCTTAACTGCTCTTCCATGTTTACCTCCAGTGTTTTTTATGTATATCGACAACACCGGATAAGTTAGCTAAATAGTAATTTAACAACTAAAAGTTACAATATAAAAGATAATATACCAATATATAGCTATGGAAAAATATGCTTGATACATATTGATATAAGACTTGATTTAAAAGTTGGTTGGAATGAATTGGGCACTGTACCTAACATTTTCACTCCGTCAACACAAATTGAACAGCTTTTACTAAATGGAGCAAGAAAGCCTCAAGCTTGGGTTCGAGTAGCCGCAAATAGTCAAGTTTTAATTTATAGTGATGTTGAGTACAGTGGGTATATCGTAGGTGAAATTATTTATCTTGCAAAATAATATTATATTTTTTAAACTGTTCTCCAAGTACTCCAGTTGCCATCACCTTCTGTATATCGTGCATTTCTTACTGCGATTTTATTACTGCCAAAACTAACAGCCAACTGTACACCATAACGTGGTTTTTGATCTAATATAGTTAATCAAAAACCTCGTTATGGTATACAGATTGCTGTTAGTTTCGGTTCAAATAAAATTGCAATAAGAAATGCACCTTATGTTGAAGGAGGGGGCAATTGGACAAATTGGAGGGCAATTTAATTGTAGCTATTAATTATGGTTGTACTGAGTTTTCTCCAAGTGCTATTAATATCGCCTAATGTTCTAATATATAAAGACCTTCTATCATCAAGGTCAGTTGAACAATGTGGTATATATATTTGACAACTTCCCCAATTCATATTACTTTTAAAAGTAATAAGTACTCCATATCCATAAACTCCAACAGGAAACCCAACTATATCTGATTGTGTTGCAGTTGAAATAATATGAAAATAAATAGCCTTACCTTGTTTAAAATACTGACTTTCAAAATCAATGCTACCGTTTTTAATTACTCCATCATAATTGTTTATATTACTAATCGGAATCATTATGGAATGACAAAAGGAAATATTGAA
>OOAD01000783.1_pt1 | contig 20540 bp, 14 predicted proteins | sample 1671151 | NCBI WGS metagenome assembly OOAD01 (sample SAMN06348127, study PRJEB24527) | human gut metagenome | biome: human gut; feature: ankylosing spondylitis patient; material: feces | host: Homo sapiens | place: China | collected 2015-10
AAAAACAACACAGGATGGTAAAAATGACCTAAAAATTTTTTAGACTATCATCTAATTTGAAAAGAAAAATGTGAAAAAAATACTATTTTATGTAAAGAGAGTTAAATAAATATAAAATTTTCCTTTAAAAACCTAAAAAAATGTGATATAGTGTAATACAAACATATGATATTGAAATTCAGGAGGGAAAATTAAGAATGAACAATTATATGTATCTGGTTCCAGTTGCAGCTGTCATTGCTCTTCTTTTTGCAGCATATCTTGCAGCAAAGGTTAGCAGACAGGATGCAGGAACAGAAAGAATGAAGGAAATTGCCGGTGCGATCGCAGAAGGTGCACGTGCTTTCCTGACGGCAGAGTACAAGATCCTTATTGTATTCGTAGTAGTACTTTTTGTACTGATCGGATTAGGAGTAGGTAACTGGGTAACAGCAGTTTGCTTCGTAGTTGGTGCTCTGTTCTCAACAATCGCGGGTTACTGCGGAATGACAGTTGCTACTAAGGCAAATGTCAGAACAGCTAACGCAGCTAAAGAGAGCGGAATGAACAAAGCTCTTTCCATCGCGTTTTCCGGTGGTGCCGTTATGGGTATGTGTGTTGCTGGACTTGGTGCACTTGGTGTCAGCCTTGTGTACATCGTAACTAAGAATGTAGATGTATTATTCGGATTCAGCCTTGGTGCTTCTTCCATCGCATTGTTTGCACGTGTTGGTGGTGGTATCTATACAAAGGCAGCAGACGTTGGAGCTGACCTTGTAGGTAAAGTAGAAGCAGGTATCCCGGAAGATGACCCGCGTAACCCGGCTGTTATCGCTGACAACGTTGGAGATAACGTAGGTGACGTAGCAGGTATGGGAGCTGACCTTTTCGAGTCTTACTGTGGATCTCTGATCTCAGCACTGACACTTGGTGTTGCAGTAAGCGAAGTTTCAGGAGTATTATTCCCACTTGCAATCGCAGGATGCGGACTGATCGCTTCTATCCTTGGAACATTCTTCGTAAGAGGCGGAGAGAACACAAATCCTCAGAAAGCTCTTACAAAAGGAAGCTATGCTTCTTCAGCAATTGTAATTATTGCTTCTTTAGCACTTAGCTGGGTGCTTTTCGGAAACATGAACGCAGCAATCGCAGTTATCGCTGGTCTGGTTGTTGGTGTTATCATTGGTAACATCACAGAGTACTACACATCAGCAGATTACAAACCGGTTAAAGGAATCGGAGAGCAGTCTGAGACAGGTGCAGCTACAACAATCATCAGTGGTCTTGCAGTTGGTATGAAATCAACAGCTATCCCGCTGCTTCTGATCTGTGTTGGTATTTTTGTTTCTTATAATGTATTTGGTCTGTATGGAATTGCTCTTGCAGCAGTTGGTATGCTTTCTACAACAGGAATCACTGTTGCAGTTGATGCATATGGTCCGATCGCAGACAACGCTGGTGGTATCGCAGAGATGTCTGGTCTTGATGAGTCCGTTCGTGACATCACAGATAAGCTTGACTCTGTAGGTAATACAACAGCAGCTATGGGTAAAGGATTTGCTATCGGTTCTGCAGCACTTACAGCTCTTGCGCTGTTCGTATCTTATGCAGAGACAGTTGGTCTGAAATCCATCAACCTTCTTGACTACAAAGTAATCATCGGTATCTTTATCGGTGGTATGCTTACATTCCTTTTCTCAGCATTCACTATGGAGTCTGTATCTAAGGCTGCATATTCAATGATCGAGGAAGTTAGACGTCAGTTCCGTGAGAAACCGGGCATCATGAAAGGTGAAGAGAAACCTGACTACAAGTCATGCGTTGCTATTTCTACAACAGCAGCACTTCACGAGATGCTTCTTCCAGGTCTGATGGCAGTTATCGTTCCTGTAGTAGTAGGTGTTCTTCTTGGAGTTGATGCTCTTGGCGGACTTCTTTCAGGATCCCTCGTAACAGGAGTTCTTATGGCCATCTTCATGTCAAATGCAGGTGGCGCATGGGATAACGCTAAGAAGTATATCGAAGGTGGTTTCGCAGGCGGAAAAGGAAGCGATGCTCATAAGGCAGCAGTTGTTGGTGATACAGTAGGTGATCCGTTCAAGGATACATCAGGACCATCAATCAATATCTTAATCAAATTAATGACAATTGTTTCACTTGTATTTGCAGCAGTAATTGCTCAGTACGGCGGAATTTTATTCTAAAGACAATAAAATTAAAATATGGTTACAAACTATTATTAGTTTTAACAATACATTATTTCCTATAGGGAAAATCTTATAACTTTAGTATTACGAAAAAACAGAGGATGCGAGTTTATAACTTCGCATCCTCTGTTTTTTAGGGCTTAGACATGTGAAACAAAATAAAATATCCATTTCTCCTAAAAGTTGATACCTAATATATAGAAAATTAAATGGCAGTTTGCACCTTGTAGAAAGTGACACAAATATACTAAACAACATAAATTAGTATAAGTGGAATTTAGAAAGAGGTACCGTATGCAGATATATGTTGTGGAACCACTGGATACAGTTGATAGCATTGCAAATAAATTTGGAACACCGGTAGAAGAAATAATATTTGCAAATCAGCTTATTTATCCGTATAAATTAGCAGTTGGGCAGGCTCTTTTAGTTGAATTTCGACCAAATCAGTATAGAACAAGAAGAGTAATAAATGGCTATGCGTATCCTTTTATAAGTAATTATGTGTTGAGAGTAACTTTGCCGTATTTGTCAGGATTATATATTTTTTCGTATGGATTTACTAAGGAAGGGGAAGTTGTGTCTCCGGCTTTAGATGACCAGTGGATGATAAATGAAGCCTATGAAAATGATACCAAGCCTGTACTTACGCTTACTCCATTTGATGAAAATGGAGTATTTAGCAATAATTTGATTACAGCTCTAGTTAATAATGAGCAGGCAATTGAAAACCTGATAGGCAATTTGATTTATTTAATGAATGAAAAGGGCTTTGCAGGGCTTGATATAGATTTTGAATATATTTATAAAGAAGACAGAGATGCCTTCACAAGTTTTGTTGCAGAATGTACAAGACGAATGAATGAGTATGGAATTTGGGTGTCAGTGGCACTTGCACCAAAGACGTCATCTGACCAGAAAGGTTTGCTATATGAAGGAAAAGATTATGGTGGACTTGGTGCTGCCGCAAATTCAGTCCTTTTGATGACATACGAATGGGGTTATACTTATAGTTCACCAATGGCGGTGGCGCCAATTAATAAAGTCAGACAGGTAATTGAATATGCACTTTCACAAATTCCTGAGGCAAAAATCGATATGGGAATACCAAACTACGGCTATGATTGGACTTTGCCATATGAAAAAGGTGTGACTAAAGCTAAGACAATTGGAAATGTTGAGGCAATTCAACTAGCAATTAATAATGGCGCTACAGTACAATATGATGATGTGGCACAAACTCCATTTTTTAATTACACAATCGGAAATGAAATACATGAGGTATGGTTTGAAGATGTAAGGAGCATAAATGCAAAATTAAATTTAATTGATGAATACAATCTTAGGGGGGCAGCTTATTGGCAGATAATGAGATTGTTTAGAGCAAACTGGCTGCTTGTTGAAAGTAAGTTTGAGGTAAAATAAAAACTAAAATAGTAGTCTTTTTTTGTTTGCTACAGATATTAATACGTAGTATAATCTTTTTTATTAGTGAAAATTATTATGCTCTTAAAAATGAGATTAAGTAATAGGGCAGATGATTCCTTATTTAATGCAGGCAAAAAAATAGTTGTTTAATATAAGGAATGGTATTTTTTAATAATTAAGCGGAAAGGAAATACAGTTTAAAGAGATGAATGTGTTTATTAATTGTCTGGTATTCTTTTTTATTTATGCTTTTCTTGGATGGTGCGTTGAAGTTTCGTTTGTTGCAATTACAAGGGGAAAAGTAGTAAACAGAGGATTTTTGAATGGACCTGTTTGCCCGATTTATGGAGTTGGGATGGTTGGAATCCTATATGCACTAGAACCACTTAAGGATAATGCAATTGTGTTATTTATAGGTGGTGTGGTAATTTGTTCAGTGCTAGAATTATTTACCGGTTGGATTTTGGATAAAATATTCCGTATGAGATGGTGGGATTATTCAGAAAATAGATTTAATATAGGTGGTTATATTTGCCTGGAGTTTAGTATAAAGTGGGGTCTTGGAAGTATGATTATGGTTAACATGATTCATCCAATGATTTATGGTGTGGTAAGTAAGATTCCGCTTATGGTAATATATGCTTTGTTAGTAATATTTGCGATAGCATTTATTATTGATATAATTGTAACTGTTAAGGAAATTGTAGGATTTAAGAAGAGTCTTGGACAGCTTGAAAAAATTGCTGACGGCCTTAAAGATATTGGAGATCAGCTTAAAGATGTGGTTGGAAATTCAGCAATTACTGTTTCTGAAAAAACAGAAGAAGGCAAGGAAAAACTTGCAGAAGCGACGGCTGAAAGCCGCGTGAAGATTGCAGAAGCAACAGCTAATAGTAAGGAAAAGATTGCAGAAGCAACAGCAAGTAGTCGTGAAAAGATTGCAGAAGCAACAGCAAGTAGTCGTGAAAAAATCGCAGAAGCAACAGCAAGTAGTTGTGAAAAAATCGCAGAAGCAACAGTTAACAGCCGTGAGAAAATTGCGAGTGCATATGAGACAAGCATTGTTGAATTAAAGAAACAGAAATTAGAAATGGAAGCTAAATATGCAGCTATGCTTCTTAAAGCACAGAAATTAGGAAAAAGACAGGTTAAAGCGTTTCCAAAACTTAGAGTTAGCGGCTCGACAGTTAGTGTCAGAGAAAGACTTACTGATTTTGGAAATAAGCTTAGTAAAAAATAATAAAAATAATACAAAGACATAACATTAGGAGGAGAACATGAACATTAAAGGACAGTCATTTTTAAAATTATTGGATTTTACACCAAAACAGATTGGGGAATTTATTGATTTGGCAGCGCAGTTAAAGGCAAAAAAGAAAGGCGGAGAGCTCGTTGATGTATTAAAAGGAAAGAATATAGCAATTATATTTGAAAAAACAAGTACAAGAACAAGATGCTCTTTTGAAGTTGCAGCTCATGATTTAGGAATGGGAGTTACATATTTAGACCCAACAGGTTCACAGATTGGTAAGAAAGAAAGCATTAAAGATACTGCAAGAGTATTAGGAAGAATGTTTGATGGTATCGAATATAGAGGATTTGAACAGGAAATAGTTGAACAGTTGTCAGAATATGCAGGAGTACCTGTATGGAATGGACTTACAAACGAATTTCATCCAACACAGATTTTAGCAGACTTTCTTACATTAAAGGAAAAGTTTGGAAAATTAGAAGGACTTAAATTTGTATACATGGGCGATGCACGTTATAACATGGGAAATTCGCTCATGGTCGGATGCGCAAAAATGGGAATGCATTTTGTAGCATGTGCACCTAAAAAATATTGGCCGGCTAAAGAACTTATTGATGAATGTCAGGCAGTTGCTAAAGAAACAGGAGCAATTTTGGAATTTATTGAAGACCCTATGGTTGCAACTAAGGATGCAAATGCAATCTATACTGATGTATGGGTTTCAATGGGCGAACCTGATGAAGTATGGGAAGAACGTATCAATGACTTACTTCCATACAGAGTGACAATGGATTTAATTAACAATGCTGATAAGGATGTTGTATTTATGCATTGCCTTCCGGCTTTCCATGATTTAGATACAAAGATTGGCAAACAGATTTATGAAAAATTCGGACTTACGGAAATGGAAGTTACAGATGAAGTATTTGAATCAGAACATTCAGTAGTATTTGATGAAGCTGAAAACAGAATGCATACAATAAAGGCTGTAATGGCTGCTACACTTGGTGCAGAATTTTAGTAATAATGTGCCTGAAAAAATATAAAAATTTAACAGCACAATTATGGCAAATGTAACAACTCGAGTGGGATAACCTGCTCGAGTTGTTTATCAATAGGAATGGAGAAGTGAATGAGATTTTTACATCTTGCGGATTTGCATATTGGGAAAAGAGTAAATGGATTTTCCATGATAGAGGATCAAAAATTTGTTTTTGAACAGGTTTATAATGTAATAGAAAATGAAAAGATAGATGGAATTATTATGGCGGGGGATATTTACGATAAGCCGGTTCCGTCTGCGGAGGCAGTTAAGTTATTTGACGAAATGTTGACAAGACTCGTGTCTATCAATTTGCCGATTTTTGTAATAAGCGGAAATCATGACAGTGCTGAGAGAATAGGATTTGGTTCAGATATACTGTCTGCGGCAAAGGTTTATATGTCGAGAGTGTATAATGGCAATTTACAAAAAATAGAATTAGAAGATGACTATGGCAAAATAAATGTTTATTTATTGCCATTCATAAAGCCGGCAACGGTAAAAAATATTTATAAAGAGGCTGAAATTAAAGACTATGATGACGCATTAGAGTACGTTCTAAGTCAGGAAAAAATTGATAAAACAAAGAGAAATGTGATTGTGTCACACCAGTTTGTTACAGGTGCGTTGAGAAGCGAATCAGAAGAAGTTTCAGTTGGCGGACTTGATAATGTTAGCGTTGAAAATTATGAAGCATTTGATTATGTTGCGTTAGGACACATTCATAGAGCTCAGCAAATGGGCAGGGAAAGTGCACGTTATGCAGGAACATTGCTTAAGTATTCATTCTCAGAAGAAAAACATAATAAGTCAATGACGATTGTTGATTTAAAAGAAAAAGGAAATATAGAAATTAAAGAAATTCCCGTAAAGCCGTTACATGATTTAAAGACAATTAAAGGAAAGTTCAGCAAAATAACAAGTGAAGAGTTTTACAAAGAATTAAAAAAAGAAGACTATTACAGAGCAGTGCTTACAGATGAAGATGATATTTTGAATGCAATAGGAAAATTAAAAAGCATTTATCCAAATCTGATGAGCATGGAATATGACAATACGCGAACACGTTCATATTCTGTTGTTGATAATGTTGAAACAGGAGAGACTAAATCTCCATTGGATTATTTTGAGGAATTTTTTGAAAAACAGAATGGACGGAAAATGTCAGAAAAGCAAAGGAATTACCTGTTGGAAATTTTAGGAGAAGCAAGGGAGGAAAGCCATGAGACCAATTAAATTAGTTATGTGTGGTTTTGGACCTTATGCAGACAAAACCGTAGTTGATTTTACATTATTAGGTGAAAGCGGATTGTATTTGATTACAGGTGATACAGGAGCCGGAAAGACGACTATATTTGATGCAATTTCATATGCTCTTTATGGAGAGGCAAGCGGACAGGTAAGAGAAGTGAAATCTCTTAGAAGCAAATATGCTGATGATGAAACGGAAAGCTATGTTGAATTAGAATTTGAATATAGAGATGAAAAATATAAAATCAGAAGAATTCCTGAATATATGCGTAAAGCAAAACGTGGGGACAAACTGGTTGTACAGAAGGAAGAGGCAGAATTATATTTTCTTACTAAGGACAGAGAACCAATTATAAATAAAAAGAATGTAAATGATGCAGTTACAGAAATTATAGGACTAGATAGAGGACAATTCTCTCAGATTGCCATGATTGCACAGGGAGATTTTATGAAAGTTCTGCTTACGGGAACTGATGAACGTAGTAAAATTTTAAGAAAGATATTTAATACAAATGAATATCTTGATTTACAGGAAAAATTAAAAAGAAAAAAGAATGAACTTAAGTTTAAGTATCAGGATATTGAGAAGTCAATCAAAAATTACATTGCAAGTGTTCAGTGTGGCAATGATGAAAATGATAAAGAAAAATTAAAACAGATTATTGATGACAACACATTTTGGAAGACAGAAGATATTAATAATTTTATTTTAGAACTTATTAATAAAGACAAAGATTTGTTAAAAACTTTAGAAAAAAATAAAAAAGAAGTTAATAAGAATCTTGAAAAAATTAATGAGACAATTGGTAAAACAGTAAATGTTTTAGCAGGTATGAAAAACATTGAAAATAATGAAAATGAACTTGCTAAAGTATTAGAAGTTATGCCGAAACTCTTAGAAAATTATAATTTGCAAAAAGAGACGGAAAGAGAACGCGAAAAGCTTTCAACTGAAATCGAGATAGAAAAACAAAAACTTGAAAGCTACAATGAACTAACTAAAGAACTTGAAAGTTTACATAACAGACAGGAAAATTTAATAAAATTAAAAAATAAAGAAACTAAAATTAAAGGCGATGTAGAAAATATTGAAAATAGTATTTTGATTTCTGAAAAAAGGCTTGAAGAAATAAAAGAATGCGAAGTTGAATTTGAAAAATGCCAGAGCAGCATTAAGAGTGTTGAGGATAAGATAAATCTTTATTCTAATTTGAAAAAATTGTTTAAAAAATATGTTGAAGTCAAAGATGAGCATAAGTCTTTAAAGGAAAAATATGTGGAAAGCGTTAATGAGTATAATAACGCATCACAAAATTATGAAAGTCTTATGGCTAAGTACATGGATGCGCAGGCTGGTATGCTTGGACAAAATCTGAAAGAGGGAGAACCTTGTCCTGTTTGTGGTTCGACAAGTCATCCTCATATAACTGAGGTTAAAGATGAAATTCCGTCTGAGAAAGATTTGAAAAATGCTAAAAATCTTAGACAGAAAAAGGAAGAGAAAAGAAGTGAAATTTCAGGTAATTTGAGGGCGAAAATTACAGAAATCGATTCGTTGAAAGAAAGAATAGATGATGTAGTAAATGAAAATCCAAATGAATTTGCTGAAAGCATAGATGAGAATAGCTTTAATATTTTAGAAGAAAATACAAAGAAGTTAAACGATGATATAAAGAACTTAAATGTTAAAGCTAAAGAATTGTCAGATTTTAAAGAAGAGAAGAAAACAATTGAAGAAAATTTGCCTAAACTAAAGAACGAACTTGAAAGTAAAAAAACAGAAATTGTGGAAATTTCAAATAAAATAATTGAAGAAAATACTAATATTGCAAATGCAAATATCAGAATAGAAGAACTTCAGTCTAAACTTAAATACTCAAGTCTGAAAGAAGCAGAGGAATATATCAGCAGTTTGCAGGATAAAAGAAACAGGCTTATTAAGTTATTTGAAAAGGCAAGAGATAACTATGAAGAAGCAAAGGAAAGAAAATCCGGGCTTGAAAATGCGATAGCGGCATTGAAAAATCAATTTAAAAATTCAAAGGTTGAAGATTTGGATGAATTAAAGGAAGAAAAGAAGCAGCTTCAAAGTATGGAAAAGGAACTTGGAAAGAGTGAAAAAGAAGTTCATTCACGACTGGATATGAATAAATTTGCAAATGAAAGAATTGAGAAGTGTATGGATGAAGCCGTGGAAGTAGAAGATAAGCTGCAGGTTGTTGGCAGTCTGGCGGATACATGCAATGGAACTCTTTCTTCGAAGTCAAGAATTACTTTAGAAACCTATGTTCAAATGGAAATGTTTGATAGAATTATAGTCAAGGCAAACAGCCATTTCAGGGATATGACTTCAGGTCAGTATGAGTTGAAGAGAAAGCGTGAAGCTGACAATAAGGTAAGCAAGAGCGGATTAGAGTTAAATGTTATCGATTATTATAGTGGAAGTGAAAGGGATATAAAAACTCTTTCAGGTGGAGAATCATTTAAAGCTTCTTTGTCGATGGCATTAGGTTTGTCTGACGAAATCCAGGCTAAGTCCGGAGGAATAAAGATTGATACTTTATTTGTAGATGAGGGATTTGGCTCATTGGATGGAGAATCGCTTGAAAGTGCAATGAGGGCATTAAGTTCTATTACAGATGTAGGAAGACTTGTAGGGATTATATCGCATGTATCAGAACTTAAGACCAGAATTGACAGGCAGATTGTGGTTACGAAAGACAAAGAGAAAGGAAGCAAACTTGAAATAATAAATTAAATGTAATTTGTGTTGAGAAGGAATTCAGATTGACTATTAAAATTAGTGACAAATTTAAAACGAAAGGTGTGTAATAATACACAAAGGTAAAAATAGTGAAAAATATATTTGACAGTGAAGGAAAATTAATGACATTTTTAGATGGATTTGCAGATGTAATGGTTTTGGCAATATTGTGGGTAATTTGCTCTTTGCCAATAATTACAGTTGGCGCATCTACAACAGCATTTTACTCAGTAATGATGAAATTAGTTGTTGGTGAGGAGTCATATGTGGTAAGAAGTTTCTTTAAGGCTTTTAAGGAGAATTTTAAAATATCAACAATTGTATGGCTTATAATGGGAACAATCGGAGGATTAGTTTGTACAAGTCTTTATATTGTATTTAACTCATCTAAAGTAGGAAGCAAATTGTTTTATGCATTACCATTTTATTTGTTGGTACTCATTATTTATACAATGACGATTAATTTTGTATTCCCATATATCGCAAAATTTTATGATACTGTTAAGAGGACTTTAATGATTTCATTAATATTTTCAACAAGACATTTTCTTCAGTCAATTTTACTTATTATAATTGATGTAGCAATATTCATATTTGCTTTTAAGATTCCGGCGTTGTTTATTTTATTCCCATTAATATCAGGATTTTGCCATGCAAAAGTATATCAAAAGATATTTGCTAAAATAATTGATGCAAGAGATGAAGAGAATAGTGAAAGTAATATGGTACAGGAATTAGATTAAAAGTGTATGTTTATATAGAGTAATGTGGTAAAATAAATACGGGTGAGAGTAAATTGAAACTATTAATTTACAAAGGGAGAATTTGAATGGGGAAATACATGATTATTCCATATATCTTATTGGGGGTAATGGATGTAAGGTATCTTAAATTAAGTTTAATACATAAAAATAGGACAGGAAAAAGCATTGCATTATTTGTGGAGAGTAATCTTGTTGCAGTAATACTCGGAATTATAATGCAGGGTATTGGTTCGAATTTTATAGATAGCATTCTTATATGGCCATTTTATGCATGCTTTACATGGATGATATTGGCATTAATAGAATATGCATTTGAATATACAGGGTTAGGTAAAGCATTTGAATGCTTCAAATATATTAAAAGAGCTGTGTTTGTATTTACAATTGTGGATACTATAAATATGTTTATACATTCAATTATTAGAATTGAGAATGTAAGGATGAATAAAAGTGGTGTGGCTGCATGGCTTTATAATTTGGGATATGATGCACACATATTTATTACATATGTATTTGTCGCAGTTTTTATATTGTGCTTCATATACCGTATATTAAATTCGCCACGTATTTATAAGGTGAAATATATGCAGATATTAACATGCATGATAATTGTGTCCTGCATTAATATTGTAATGTTTCAGCTTAGATTGTGGGAGAATGTATCATTATTGTTTTATGGTATATTAGGTGCATTTGTTTATGAAATAACATTTCAATATAGTCATAAAGTTGTTAAGAACAGGGCGCTGCAGAAAATTGCTGAGGAATCAGAACTGCCGATGGTAGTATTCGGCACAGATGATAGCATAATTGCCTATAATAAAGAAGCGGAAAGATTATTTGATAAATGCACACAAAAGTGTTCGCTTGAGGAATTTTGTAAAGCATATAATTTATATACACCTGCCGCGTTAGAGAAAACTTATCACAAAAAAATAAGTATTATGCATGAAGATAAGAAACTTTATTTTCAGTGTAAATATGGCGAATTATGTGAAAATGATAATATAGCATATGCAAAATACTTTGTATTTGAAGATATAACGGAAATAACAATCGTTAATTCTGTTATGAGATATTTGGAAACTCATGATGAACTTACAGGACTGTACAATATGAAGAGGTTCTATGAAAAAGTAAATGAGATAACAAATAAATACCCGGATGATAAATTTGCAATTATGATATTTAACATATCAAGATTTAAAATCGTAAACGATATGTTTGGAAGAAAAATGGGTGATGCCATTCTTAAGCAGATTTCAGAAAACTGTTTAGCGCAGTGCTCTGATAAAAGGGTATATGCGAGAGTGGAAAGTGATAATTTTATTACATTATGTCCTAAGAGTGATTTGGTAATAAAAGACCTTGAGAAGAAAAGAAATATAAAGGTTACTTATAACAACATCACATGTACTGTTCATATCAGATATGGAATTTATGAAGTAGATTATGATTCTAAAGTTGATGTTGGAACTATGTGCGATAGGGCAAGAATGGCGCTTGACTCTATAAAGAATAATGGAAATTGTGTTGCAGCAGTTTATAATGATAATCTTAGAAATAAAATTTTAAAAGAGCATATGTATAAAGAAGAACTTACAAGTGCCATAGAAAATGAAGATTTTAAAGTTTATCTTCAACCCCAGGTCAGATGCGAAGATGGATTGGTAAAAGGAGCAGAGGCTCTTGTGAGATGGGAACACAGAAAATTAGGATTAATTCCACCTGGAGATTTTATAGAGTTCTTTGAACAAAATGGCTTGATTACAGAACTTGATATGTATGTGTGGGAGAAAGTATGCCAGATTCTTAAACAGTGGAAAGAGGAAGGCAGAGATGACTATATTGCAGTAAATATTTCAATGAAGGATTTTTACATTATAGATTTATATAAAGTGTTTACAAATCTTATCGAAAAGTACGGAATTGATAAAAATAAGCTTAGACTTGAAATTACTGAAAGTGCATTTACTCTTGATTTAGAGAAAAATGTAAATGTAATAAAAAAACTTCAAATGTTTGGATTTATTGTAGAAATGGATGATTTTGGAAGTGGATATTCATCTCTTAATGCCTTAAAAGATATTCCGGTTAACATTATAAAGATGGATATGAGGTTTGTATCACAAACACAGGATCCTGCAAGAGCAGATACAATTATCAAAATGATTCTTGCCATGGCAAAAGAACTTAATATGGAAGTTGTTGCAGAGGGTGTTGAAACAGTTGAACAGGCTGAAAAGTTAAAGCAGTATGGGTGTTCGTATATTCAGGGATATTTATATGCAAAGCCTATGCCGACAGAAGAATATCCTGAGTTTGTAAAGAATATGAAGCAGGGAAATTTTAAAAGATAAAAGAAAATTATATATGGTAAACATTAAAATTTTAAATAAGTAAAAGAGTAGGGAAATCTCTAAGAATGTAAGAAAATTTGAAAGAAGAACAAGCAATTAAATAGTGAGGAATATTATACTTGATGAAAGGGCATTTGGCGCCGTCGGTTCAAATATTCGGCGCATAGTCCGGCTGAAACTGTAGGTTTCAAAGCCGGTCTGTGTGCTGAATGTTTAGAACTGCTACGAGCGACAAGCAGCGCGAGCGTCCTTTCAGGAAGGGTAATATTCCTCACGTCCGTAATTACTTTAAAATTACAAGAATAAGGAGATTCAGATGAAGATTAGTGAATTTGGAAAAACAAAAAATGGGGAACAGACACATTTATTTACTCTTGAAAATAGCAATGGAATGAAAGTTAAAGTATGCGATTATGGTGCAACTCTAGTTTCATTAATTGTGCCGGATAAAGATGGAAAAGACACGGATATAGTTTTAGGCTATGATAATGTTGACCCGTATCAGGGCGCATCAGCTTTTTTTGGAGCAAATGTAGGTAGAAATGCCAATAGAATCAAAGGTGCAAGGTGCATAATTGATGGAGTTGAATACAATTTGGAAAGCAATGATGGTGACAATGGTAATAATCTTCATAGTGGTTCAAATTGTACAGCACTAAAAATGTGGAAAGCAATTTATGATGAGAATGTAAATGATAAGATTTCATTTGAAATATTAAGTAAAGATATGGAGCAGGGATTTCCGGGAAATTTAAAAGTGAATCTTACATACATACTTACAGAGGACAATGAATTAATTTTAAATTATAAAGGAACAACGGATAAAACTACAATTGCTAATTTTACAAATCACTCATACTACAATTTAAATGGCCATAATTCAGGCGAAGTATATGAGCAGAAATTAATGATAAATGGTGATTATTTTACTCCATTTGCCACAAACAATTCTATTCCTTCAGGTGAAATTAGAAGCGTAAAAGGTACACCAATGGATTTTACGGAAATGAAATCAATTGGGAGAGATATTGATGTTGAAGATGAACAGTTAAAATTTGGAACGGGATATGACCATAATTTTATGATAAATGGAAATGCTCATGAATTAAGACTGGCGGCAAAAGCCATCGGAGATAAGTCAGGAATTAAGATGGAGCTTTATACAGATACACCGGGATTACAACTTTATACAGCTAATTTTGTATCAGATGAATCAGGAAAAAATGGAGCAGTGTATAACAGACGACATGCATTTTGTCTTGAACCGCAGTATGTACCGGATAATATCAATAATGATAAATTTGAGTCGGCAATTTTAAAACCTGATGAAGAATATAATATGAATATAAAGTTAAAGTTTTTATAAAAAGGGTGAGGCGTCTGCAGTAAAACTGCAGGCGCCTCGTATATTAAAAGAAAATTTGAAAGCTTTATAATGTATCGATAAATCTTGTGAAAGCTTCAAGACCTTCAGGTGTACACTTGTAAACACCAGCGTCTTCGAGAACTTTTACAAATACTTTTCCAATTTCTGATTCAAGAATGTTCATAACATTTTCAGATGTAATGTCATTATATTTTGGAAGAAATTCATCAACCCAGTCAGCATGCTTAGAAATAGATTCATTGCTTCGTATATCTTTTTTATTTACGATATAATCAGCTAATGTTTGCATTTCACCTTTAAGTCTTGAAGGTAAAACTGCAAGACCCATTACTTCAATAAGACCGATATTTTCTTTCTTAATATGATGAAGCTTTTCATGAGGATGATAAACACCAAGAGGATGTTCCTTTGTAGTAATATTATTTCGTAAAGCCAAATCAAGCTCATACATGCCATCCCTAAAACGGGCAATTGGTGTAATTGTGTTGTGTGGTTCACCATCTGTATTTGCATATATAAATGCATCCTCATCAGTATAGTTTCTCCATTTATTTAAAATATGAGAACCTAATTCTACTAATCGGTTGCTGTCTTTTGATTTCAATCTGATTACTGAAAGTGGCCAATGAAGAATTGAACAGTCTACATCTTCATAATCTTTAACTTTAAAAGTCTTGATTGAATCAGCTTTCGCCATTGCGAATGTATAATGTCCGCCCTGAAAATGATCATGAGTTAAAATTGAACCACCTACAATTGGAAGGTCGGCATTTGAACCTAAGAAGTAGTGAGGCATTAATTTGATAAAATCGAATAACTTGATAAATGTTGCCTTTTCTATCTTCATAGGTGTGTGTGTGCCTGAAAATACAATACAATGTTCATTGTAGTAAACATAAGGAGAGTATTGAAATCCCCAGTCACAATCATTTATCTTTATAGGGATTATACGGTGGTTTTCTCTTGCAGGGTGGTTAATGCGACCTGCATAACCTTCGTTTTCCATACAAAGCTGGCATTTAGGATATGATACACTTGTGCTGTTTTTGGCAGCAGCAATAGCTTTAGGGTCTTTTTCAGGCTTTGAAAGATTGATAGTTATATCAATATCTCCGTACTCAGAAGGTACAACCCATTTCATATCTTTTTTTATTCTGTCGCGACGGATATAATTGCTGTTTTGAGAAAAATCATAGTAAAATTTAGTGGCATCTTCAGGAGATTTAGCATATTCCTTCCAGAAATTTTCTTGAACCTGTGAAGGACGTGGCATAATGCAGTTCATTAATTTTGTGTCAAATAAATCTCTGTAAGTTACGCTGTCTTCAATTATTCCTAATTTTACGGCTTCATCACAAAGAGCAACGAGAATATCGCCAAGGTTTTCTTCTTTGTCATCAACAGCCAAATATGTATAATCATCTTTTCCAAATACTTCGAGGAGCAAATTAGTAGAATAAATTCTTTCACATTCAGGTATTAAGCCTGTGTTAATTCCATAATTAACTAATTTTTTTATATATAAATCTAACATATAACAACCTTTCTAAACTTTATATTTATGAATAAATATAAGTTTTAAGATATAATGCTAAGAACAGTTAAATCGCCTGTTAACATATAGTAGGAATTTTAATCTTCATATCCGTTTGGATGAGATTTATGCCATTTCCATGCAGTCTCAATAATTTTTTCAACATCAGGATATTCAGGCTTCCATCCTAAAACAGTCTTAGCTTTTTCACTTGAAGCAATAAGCTTTGAAGGATCACCGGCACGGCGAGCTTCGTATTTAGCAGGAATGTCTAAACCTGTAACTTTTCTTGCACTTTCAATTATTTCGTTTACCGTAAATCCAATTCCATTTCCAAGATTAAATACATCACTGTCATTTCCTTCAGCCAAATATTTAAGAGCAAGGATATGTGCCTGTGCCAAATCAGTAACATGAATATAATCACGTACACATGTGCCGTCTTTTGTATCGTAATCATTTCCAAATATAGAAATATAAGGACGTTTTCCAAGTGGAACCTGAAGTACAAGTGGAATCAAATGAGTTTCAGGATTATGGGCTTCTCCAATTTTTCCACTGATATGAGCACCGCATGCATTAAAATACCTTAATGCTACATAACGTAAATTGTGGGCTTTACTTGTCCATTTCATCATTTTTTCCATAGAAAGCTTTGTTTCACCATATGTATTTGTAGGTTCAGTTCTGTCACTTTCTAAAATTGGAATTCTTTCAGGTTCTCCATATGTTGCAGCAGTAGAAGAAAATACAATTTTATCAATTCCATGTTCAACCATGCTTTCTAAAAGAACCATTGTTCCGTATAAATTGTTATCATAGTATTTGAGAGGAACTTTCATACTTTCTCCAACCTGAGAGTTGGCAGCAAAATGAATAACTCCGTCAATTTTTTCTTTTGTAAATAAATCATCTAAGAAAGCTTTGTCTCTTATATCACCTTCATAGAATCTTGCTTTGGGATGAACAGCTGCTTTAAATCCTGTTTGTAAATTATCAACTACGACAACATCTTCACCTCTGTCAATAAGTTCATAAACCGTGTGAGAACCGATATATCCGGCTCCGCCTAATACTAAAATACTCATTGTACCTTCATACCTCCATATTTACGTATTTTTAAAATGTGACATGAGTCTGTGCCAAATATAGATTCAATAAATTTCTTATATTCAGGCACGGCCTCGTTTTTTACAAATGCCTGAATGGTTCCGGCAAATCCACCACCATGAACACGACATACGCCATTATCACCGAGGATATATTCGCTGGCAGCAAGGGCGATGCTTACAGGCTGATTTAAAGGTTCCTTATTTGCATAAATATTCTGCAAAAATTTATATGATGAATTTCCGGATTCCTTAACTGTATCAAGGAATTTGTGGAAATTATTTTCTTTTAAAGCATTAACTTCAACTGATACACGTTTATTTTCAGTAAAGAAATGATATGCTCGAAGAACTCCTCTCGAAGAAGCTCCAGCCAATGCCTTAGGTATGTTACTGAAAAATTCATCAGGGTTTACGTCTCCAAGAACTTCTTTGCCAAATACTTTGGCAACTTCTTTCATTTCAGCAGGAATCAAAGCATAATCGTCAGTTAAATCTGCATGGCTACCCTTTGTATCAACAATACATAAACTATATCCTTCGTTTGTAATATCAAAATCAATTTTGTTTACAACAGGATGAGCAGGATCAATAAAATCAATGTTAACAAATCCACCAACGGAGCATGCCATCTGATCCATTAATCCACAAGGTTTTCCAAAATAAACGTTTTCTGCATACTGACTTATAATGGCAATTTCTACTGAAGAAATTTTCATATCATTATACAATCCTGAAAGAATTGTTCCGATAACAGCTTCAAATGCAGCAGATGAAGATAGACCTGCACCAACTAATACGTCACTTGTAATGTATGCTTTAAATCCACCGACTTTGTATCCACGGTTTTTAAATTCATTAACAACACCTTTAATAAGCGCAACTGTTGTGCCTTTTTCTTCTTCAATAAGTTCTGTATTTGCAGTATCAATTGTAATAAGGTCATATCCTTCAGATACTAAAGAAATAATTCCGTCATCAGTTTTTTGTGTGATAGAAATGGCATCTAAGTTAATAGATGCAGCAAGAACCTGTCCGTGCTGGTGGTCAGTATGGTTACCGCCTACTTCAGTTCTCCCTGGAGCACTATAGATTTCGACCTCTCCTTCACCGAAAAGACTTTCAAATTTATCTAAAGCCTTAATGTATCTGTTGTTCTGGTATCCAATTAAAGATGAATCCTCGTAAATATCCATTAAAAGTGAGTCAAATTCATTTTTGCCAAATAATGATTTTAATTCGTTAATATTCATTTAAATCCTCCGTTAAAAAATAATCCGATTTGTAGTATTCAGAAATAAACAATATTTATAAGTAATCAGAATGAGTGGCTCTAATTAAAGCAAATTAATCTATAATCTAATTGCTGATATTAATTGTTAATTTGTTAGAATACTTTTGATAATTTAAATATAAACTTTTGTTTACTAAAATACAATATAATTTAGTAAACTTATTTGATTTCCGTGTTTACCACTAAATAAATAACAGTAAAATAGTAGAAAATCACAATAAATCATATCTTTAATTAAAAAAAGATGTTATACTTGAAGCGGCGTCATTAAAAAAATGGCGGAGTTGCTAAGGAAAAAGTGACTAGGGACATAAATAAGATAAAGGTGGTATAGAGTATGGCTACAATCAAAGATGTGGCGAAATTAGCTCAGGTAAGCCCCTCAACAGTATCAAGAATTTTGAATGAGGATCCTACTTTGAGTACATCGCTTGAAACTAAGAAAAAAGTTATTAATGCAGCAAAGGAACTTAAGTACAACAAGAGTAAGAAAATGTCTAAAGCTATTTTTACATTGGGAATTATTCAATGGTTTTCTGAACAACAGGAAGCAAAAGATAATTATTATCTTAAGGTAAGAAGAGGAATAGAGGATTTTTGTGTTAAGAACTGCATTAATGTTGTGAGAACTTTCAAGTCAAATCCCAATTATTTAGAACAAATTGAAGATGCTGACGGAATTGTTTGTATTGGTAAATTTAGCGATGAAGAAGTCGAAAAATTTATGAGCATTACAAAGAATATAGTCTTTTTGGATATGTCATTCCATGATTATAAGGCAACTACATTTTCACTTGATTTTGAAATGGCAGTTAATGAGGCACTTACATATCTTATAGAATTAGGCCATAAAGAAATTGCGTTTTTAGGTGGTAGAGAATTTCTGGGCGAAGAGAATGATAATGTAGTATATGAAGATTATAGAAAAAAAGCATTTATTAAATTCTGTGAGAAAAATGAGATAGATTACAATAAATATCTTATAGAAGGAAGATATTCCATGGAATCAGGATATCAAATGATGAATGAAATTCTAGAAAAAAAACAGTTGCCTACAGCGGTGTTTGCTGCAAGTGACCAGATTGCATTTGGTGCAATGAAGGCAATTAGAGAGCATGATCTTAATATTCCGGAAGATATTTCATTGATTGGATTTGATGATTTGGAAATGACAAGATATACGGCACCTGCACTTACGACACTTCATGCACCTGCATATGAAATGGGTCAGTATGGTGTAAATTCCTTATTTGCAGCATCAAATTTAGCAATCAAGACAACAATTAAAGTAAAATTACCATGTCATTTGGTTGTAAGAGATTCCTGCATGGCGATAAATGAATAAAGGAGAATTGGCATGAGTCAACCGAAAGTAAACATTTTGCTGGCAACGTATAACGGCGAAAAATTTTTGAAAACTCAATTGGACAGTCTTATTGAACAGACTTATGAAAATATTGATATATATGTAAGAGATGACTGCTCTACAGATAATACAGTTGAATTTATTAAAAATTATATCGAAAGCAATAAATCAGGTAAGAGGATAATTCTTTTAGAAAATAATGGAGTTAATTTACGACCTCCGAAATCATTTTACCAGATAGCAAGAGAATGTGAACCGGCAGAATATTATGCATTTTGCGATCAGGATGACGTATGGTACCCTGATAAAATTAAATGGGCGGTTGAAGAACTTGAGAAGAAAAAAGATACAAATAAACCTTTGGTTTATTTTTCAGCATATGATTATTACATGAGTGATGGAAGCTTTATCCGTCACTCGCCGGAGCAAAAAGAAAACATTGGTTTAACAGATGTTTTATACTGTACTCCTGCATCAGGATTTTTGCTTGTATTTAATCATGAAGCATGTAAACAATTTATTTTAGATGTAGACCCCGGAATAGAAATGCATGACAGATGGCTCATCAGATGTTGTGTATGTTTTGGTGATACGATTTATGATAAGCGTTTTACGGCTTCGCATATAAGACATACGGAAGCTGTTACAGCTGAGGATTCTAATACAATAGGTCTGTTAAAAGGATTCTTCCAAAAGGAAGTGTTTGGCCCTGCAAGCGTTGAAGCAAAACAGAACCTTATCTATTTTGCAAAAGAGATCGGAAGAGCGTCGTGTAGGGAAAGAGTGTAGATCTCGGTGGTCGC
>OOAD01000792.1_pt1 | contig 20342 bp, 16 predicted proteins | sample 1671151 | NCBI WGS metagenome assembly OOAD01 (sample SAMN06348127, study PRJEB24527) | human gut metagenome | biome: human gut; feature: ankylosing spondylitis patient; material: feces | host: Homo sapiens | place: China | collected 2015-10
CAGCAGTTTTGAGATCCATTTTGTGGGCAACATTCTGGAACAGCTCCAGCATATCCTCGCCATCACTGCGCTCTGGCGTTGCAGTCAAGCCCAAAATAAACTTCGGATGGAAGTAGGTAAAGATTTTCTGATAAGTATTAGCTGCCGCGTGGTGACACTCATCCACGATCAGATAATCAAAATCTGTCGGGGAGAATTTTTCTAAATCCTTGGAGATACTCTGCACCGTGGCAAAAATAACAGTCTGTGAAACATCTTTCTGGCTTCCGGTATATTCCCCCAGTGTAGCCTCCGGCCACACTTTCGCAAACGTATCCTTAGCCTGTGAAGCCAGCTTCAGGGCATTGACCAGAAAGAGCGTTCGTCCGCCCACAGCTTTTGCATCTGTGGCGGCTGTGATTGTTTTCCGACACTGGTTGCATGGTACAGCAGCGCGATAGTTTTACCATCCTCACGCATCTTCTTCAGATTGTCGATGGCTTCCTGCTGGTAATCTCGCAACTCTATCGTCTGCCCCATCTGAACCGGAAGATTCGCTTCAAATGCCTTGAACATGGGACTGCTACCCAAGAAAGTAATCAACTCATCCTTGACCTTTTCCGGTTGCTTTTCAAGCTGGCTATAAATCCAACGATATACTTTCCAGTTGTTATAGATTAGGCTGTTTTGCTTCAGGAGGTCATCAGCATACTTATTTTCGGACACCTTGTTGGGGTTATGGTAGGTCTCGCCGTCTATCTCAATCGCAATTTTGGCTTCAGGTGATTCCAGCGCAAAGTCGATATAGCGGTGCCGACCGTAAATATCCACGCAGGGGTATTGAACCTGCAGATTTTCGGTCTTTTCTGGGCCGAACGCCTCACAGAACAACTGAACAAACAGTTCTTCCGCACGGCTATTGACACTGGTTGCTTTGGATAGTTCCATGACTACTCCCTGCTTTCTTATACCTTTTTCTTACATTTGATTGTAAAAATCATATACCGATCGTGTCCTATATTCCCGTAGATACGCATCATTTTTTCCAACATCTAGTTTTCACTTGCTCTTCCACCAATGGCCTTTGAACTGAAACTCTACACCGAGATTTCGGGCTTTCTCCACAACGGAATCTAGTTCATGCCCGCCCATCAGCCAGATAGAGCCGCTTGTTGCACGGTTATCCGTGTAATTTACATGGTTTTGTTCCAAAAGATCAATGATTGCGATGTCATCCATAGAAATTTGCTGGCTTACGGTTTTCGGCTTCTTAGGGCTTGCTTTTGGGGATTTTGTAGTGGGAGATTTTTTTGCCGTTTTTCGTGTGGTGGATTTTCGCGGTGCCGCAACCTCAACTGCAGAAAGTTTTGAATTATCCTCCTGAACATCGACTGTAACTTGCTCTACATTGGCTACCATCTGCGCTGACATAGCCTTTTCCTCATCCTGTTTCGGGACAATACTTTTGGGGTCAAGTGCAATCTGAATAGTTTCCAAGTCGATAGAATCATCCTCACCATGCTTGCTTTCGATGATTTGAGCAGCACGAAGTTTTACTCGGCTCAACAATTCAGAGGTTCGTTGTTCACTGCTGTTGCTGTCTTCAGCAGTTTCCGGCTCAATACCAAAATCTGTAAGTTCGGAAACAACACGTTCCATCGTTTCCTCTGGAGCGCGATAATATTCGCTACCACGAATCCGAATAAAACGCCAGCCCAATCGTTCCAGAATTGTCTGTCGCTCCATATCCTCCCGGACTTTTTCTTCGCCGCTGTGCCAACGTTCACCATCACATTCGATAGCCACCATCTTTTTACCACACAGCGCAACCATATCCAAACGATACGCACCAACCTTCCACTGCTGGACAAGATGATACCCACGGTCAGAAAGGTTCGTAGCAACTGCCAATTCAAACGGCGATTCGGAATGAACTTCTATCTCGGTATGCTGAACATCTAATGCATGAGGGTTCGCGGCGTAGTCAATCAACCGCTTCCGCATATCACCCGGTTTCAAATCGTTGGCAGCATCGAGCGAATGCACCACCCAAAGTTGATCTTTTGCGCGGCTGGCGGCAACATTGTAGCGTTTCCGCATGGCATCATCTACACCAAAACCCATCATGGACAGCGGCCCAGTTCCATCGCCGCTATCAACTAGACTAAGGAATACCACATCACGCTCATCGCCTTGGAAATTCGCTGAATTTCCGCAAAGAATGTTCCGCGCAACGATTTCCTTTGCGTCAATCTCCTGCTCAACCTCACGTTGGATAACCTTGACCTGTTCATCACCTAACAACGAGATCACACCAAATGTTTTTCCTTTGTATTCGTCCTGCTCCATGCAGGCTTTCATCAGAGCAACGATAGCTTCGGCTTCTCTGGGATTGGTCTTGAACCGTCCCATACGTTGACCATCGGCTACACGATAATTGACTACTGCCGGAAGGAGTGTACTGCTGCTGGCATCCCGAAGTGGCTTAATTTTGTAATCATAAGACAGCATATTGCTGAATCCGATGATTTCGGGCACACAGCGGAAATGTTCTCGGAGCATCAAAGGCTGGAATGTCGTGGCGGCAATGTCATAAATGGACGTTTTAGCGTTGTACAGATGAGAGTTTGGAATTTTATCATGCAGATACATCTGTTCCAATGCACTCATTTTAGCTGTGTCTGTACCGACTGCCATTGGGCTGACCTGCTTATCATCGCCAACAATAATCAGCTTTTTGCCCATATACAGAATCGCAAGCGAAGAAACGTCCGACTGACTAGCCTCATCAATGATAACAATATCAAACTGGTTTTCTTTAGGATTCAGATTTTCCAGCGCGCGACTGATCGGCATAATCCAACACGGAACCGCTGCTTGGCACTTTGACATTAACTCGCGCGCCTTAGCTTTCAAGGCCGGCGCGGTTTTGCCCGTACCCTTGCCGATTCGCTTGACGGTCTGCTTCCATCCTTGCAGAGCTTGTTTCATGTCAATGTCGGCTTCCGTTCTGCGCAAGAGGTGATACCACCCACACTTTTCCGCATATTCTGCCGTAATAGACCGATATTCTTTACTAAGCCGCAAACTATCCGCTTGAAGCTGCTCAAAAGGTTCTTTTATGATTTCATCAATTCGGCCGGAAAGCTGCTTCCACTTCCACGCATCTTCAATCGTATCTGGAACAGTATCCGAACCATGGATTCCATCTCGATTTTGGATTGCGTCAGCCCACTGCGGTGCAATCGGCTTCAAAATGTTGAGCATCTCCATTCGGTTTTGCTGTAAAGCGTACTTGCTGTACATTTCTTCCAGCAGGGAGAACGCGTCCAGATATTTTTGCGTGTCACCGTCTGTAATTGCATTTGCAAGTGTAGTACAGAGCGTGCTATTCACACGCTTATCAGAGAGCAGTGAATTTTTGGTCTGCCGGAGAAGGGCTTCTCGTTCACCCAAATCAAGAATAAGAGAGCAAGCATCACACAGCTTTGGAATAGTCTGTTCAACCGCACCAAGGATTTTAGAGGTTACAGACAGGTCGGAATCCAAAGTGCTGATACCAAACATCTGATCAGCTGGAATTCCAGCCGTCATCAGCTTCTCGCTCAGCTTTGCATAGTCATCCTGATACCAGTTCAGATACTTCTGGATGTGTGGAATCCAGTTGTGTGCAATGCGTTCAGGAGAAGACGCATCCAATTCAAAGAATTTTGGAACGCCTTGCGTTGCAAGCAGTTCGTCCCAATAAGTCGCACATTTCTGGCGTACTTCCTTTAATTCGATAGCATGGAGCACCAAGTCACAGTCTGCCGCAGACTGTGCCAATTTACTGTTGATTTTTACGCTTTCATGTGCAGCAACATAGTCTTTATGGAACATCCGGGTAAGTGTCGGAATTTTTCCATTGGGACCAAGCACAGTTTTAAGAGCCTCAAATGAGGTTTTTAAGTCACTTGCATTATCAGGCTGTACAAAAACGATCTCCACACCGAATTGTTCTTCAACCAGCGTTTCTGCATAGCGGCAGGTTGCTTCAATCTGCTCGATCAGCAGCTCCCAGCGATGGAGATACGAGCCGCCATTTTTGCCGTCTACTGCTGCGGACTTCATCCATGGATCGATTGCCGAAAACTCATGAACGTATGCAGAGAGTGCTTGTAGTGCATCACGCTTTGGATAAAAAATTGTGAACTGCCCATTCAGACCATCAACATCAATCAGTTTTTCAATCGGGCGATTGTGAATAGTCCATCCCTTGAGCTGTTCAATTTGCTTTAGCCGATCTTGCATGGAGCGCATTTCGGTCTGAATGCGATCAAATTCTGCCGGAGGCAGCAGATTAGAGGGATCGGGAAGATCCGCTAAAAGTTCTTCTTCATCCGATTCGGACACTAATCGATTGCTTCTATACAGTTCCGTTAGCTGCTCGAATGTCAGCGGCAAAGGAGTATCCAGACGCACCTTGCCCGGAATATAAGACAAATCGTCCGCATGAGCTAACACGAACTCTGCAGCCTTAGATGGAGAAAATTCTTCTCCATTGTACACAATACAGCTGCATTCCTGATTCAGAATCGCAAAAATCTTACGCCGAACATTGGCAAGTTGGTCAATGACCTCCTTGCGCTCCCCGGCAAGGCGATTCATTTCGCGCTGCATCTCATGGGAAGTGGTCTTGGACATATAATCGGTGATGCCATCTACCGAACGCTCCATATCAAGGTTAGAATCATCCAGAATCGACACGCACAGGCTTTGCAGCCCCGGTGCAACTTTTTCTTTCAGAACACTCAAAGCCTTTTTGGTATGGCTCGTCACCAGAACACTTTTGCCCTGTGCGAGAAAATGCCCCATCAGGTTTGCAATGGTGTGAGTTTTGCCAGTACCCGGAGGCCCCTGCACCAGAACAGCATTGTATTGCTCGATACGATGTGCGATTTCCAGCTGCTCTTTGTTGGCCTCTTTGGAAAGTAAAACATCGACACTTTCACCGCCAACAGCTGCAAGCTGTTCCTCAATGGATTCTTCGCCATCATCTTCTGGTAAATCAATTTTTCCACCGCTTACAATGTCAGAGATCGGCGCAGGAACAAACCCGGTCTGCTGGATGTTCTCGATAATTTTTTCGATAGCTTTCGGAGTGCCATCCAATCTCTTACGGACTATATAGCAGGGCTCAAGATACAGAAGCAACCGATTCTTCTTACTCCAACCAGCTGGAACACCCACTGCGGAGAAAATGCTGTCCGATGAAAGCTGACGTACCAGTGCTTTTAAGAAGTCCGGCGTACTTGTTCTGTCCAACGGGTGATAGTCATTTGCGCGCAGATCATCGTTGAGGCGATTGATAGCATCCAAATTGATGTCTTCCATCATCTGAAACAATACAGAATAGAGTTCGGAAGAGCTTTCTGTATCATGGATGGAGATGACATTCTCCATTGCGTCATACTCAAGCTGCACACGATGAGTCAGCACAGGATGTGCAATATCAGGGTTCTGCGCATCACGAAACATACCGTTCGCTACAATGATTTCTTCGGTTTCGGCTTCTCGCTGCAACTCAAAATAGAGCTGGTACAAATCTGTAAACAACTCTCGCGTTTTTTCAATGACATGTTGTCTGTCTGCCCATGCAGTGCGCAGAACTTGCCAATTCTGATAGGCAGCTACTCTTTCGGAATTATCCTCAAATTGCTCAACGGCAGCATCTTCTTCTGAGAGTTCTTCCGTATCAGGACTTTCAGAGGTAATGTTTCGTTCAGGCATTACATCTGCTTCTGTATGATAATCGTCCCAACCAGATACCAGCCAGTCCGCAAAAAGTTCATCTGGAATCGGACATTCTTCAAATTCAGGTTTTCGGATGGAAAGCAATAAATCATCCGCTGTTTCACTTTCTTCCTCTACCCGATCTCGATAGGAAACATTGATGTACTCTGAAAAAACAGGAATATCGGAAATGGCAAGATGCCATGGGTAATCTCTAATATTCAAAACGACTTTTTGTTTGAGTTTGTTCAACTCCTTGATAAACTCAAACAGAGAAACCGTCTTTTCCTGTTCCGATAAAGTTTGGACTTCCTTGACCTCCAACACCAGCACCTCCGGAATTTGTAAGCGATATTGCTTGTGAACCGATGATAAGTAGTTTATTTTATTATAGTTGGCATGGGAGGAGGAATCAATGATTGCTATTCAAAATCTTGATAAGTGCTTCTGCAAACTTACGATCTTGTTCCTTTGTTCGCTTTGCACTCCCCTTTGGGTGTTTTCCCGCACGAAGCAGCTTTTTGTTTTCATACCGCCGCAGCATGAGTGCGTCAATGTTGTCAGCAGTGTATTCCAGACCGTTCTGGTTCAGCACCCGGGCGCACTTGGCAAGGCACATACTCGCCAGCCCGTAGTCCTGCGTTACGACCACGTCCCCCGGCTTTACCCGGTTGACGAGGGCAAAGTCTACGTTGTCTGCCCCTTTATCGAATACCAATGTCTGCGCACCTTCCCGCTCGATTTGGTGAGAGGTGTCGCACAGGATGATGACCGGAACGCCAAACCGCTTTGCAATCTGCAATGTCAGGTCCACCACCGGGCAGCCGTCTGCATCGATCAAAATGGTCATGTGTGTTCCTCCATCGTCCACCGAAAGGCTTTCGCGATACGCAAATCAGCGTCCTTAAAGTGCCCGCCGCTGTTCCACTCAAGGGTGCAGTCTACCCCACGCGCTGTAAGCTGGCTGTGCAGGGTGCGGATGTTATCACCTACCGCAGCCATGACAGCGTTTTTCGTATGCTCTTCCTTGTCGCCGAGGCTCAGATAAATGTGCTGTGCCTGCATCGGGTGCCGCTGTTCAAACTCCATCCAGCCCGGAAACCACACCGAGGGAGATGCAGCAGCGATGCCGCAGAATAGATTTGCCTGCGTAGATGCCCACAGTGCAAACAGCCCGGCCAGCGAATAGCCGCCCAGAATGATTTTGACGTTCTCCGGGAGAGGATACTGCTGCTCCAGTGTGGGAATGACCTGCTCCGTCAGAAAGCGCAGGGTGTCCGCAGCATTGCCGCCGAAACCTTGCTTTCCCCATACAGCAGGGGCTTCCCAGGGAGAAAGTGCATCGTTCCAGCTTTCCGCTTGGATGGCCGCAAACAGATACTTTCGGTTGCTTTGTGCAATAGCAGCCACTTCGTCATCCATGCTTTGCAGCTCGTGTTCGCCGGTCATTTGGAACAGTAGGTATTCTGCATGGGCTTCGCCGTAAATGCGGCAAGGTCGGTTCCCGATTAGCATTGTCTGTGCGCTCATTGCGGCAGCCTCCCAAAAAGATTTTGATAAGTCCAGTATAGCAACCGAAAAATCATTTTACAATTCAAAAGGCGTTTATCGTTGGTTTATTGCAGTTTCAGCTTACAACAAAAAATGAGATAGGCAACCCCTTTCGGGGAAGTCTATCTCATTTTTTATTTGGAGCCATTTTGCAACAGCCCCTTTTTCATTGCATATTTACTTTCCCGCCAGCAATACCGCCAGCACAGCCTTCTGGACATGCAGTCGATTTTCTGCCTCGGTGAAGATCTCGTCGGCGTGGGCCTCGAAGACGGCAGTAGAGATCTCCTCGCCGCGGTGAGCGGGCAGGCAGTGGAGCACCATGCAGTCCGGCTTTGCGGCTTTCAGGAGGCCGCTGGTGAGCTGGAAGCCTGCAAAGTCCCGCAGGCGGCTCTCGCTCTCGGAGGTGCCGGGGACAGCGGTATTCCAGACAGCCGTCACCACAACATCGGCGTCCTTGACGCCTTCAGCGGGGTCTTCCAGCAGGCGGAACGCACTGCCGTACTTATGGGCGAACATCAGCACATCTGCCGCCGGGCGGTAACCGTGGGGGCAGACGCAGTCTACCTTCATGCCGGAGAGCAGGCCGCCCACGATGAGGCTGTTGGCCATATTGCTGCCGTCGCCGACGAAGCAGAGCTTCTGGCCCGCCAGCGCACCCCGGCGCTCCCGGATGGTCATGAGGTCGGCCAGCACCTGACAGGGGTGAGCATAGTCCGTCAGACCGTTGATGACGGGGACGCCCGCAAACTCAGCGAACTCTTCCAAATCACGCTGGCGGTAGGTGCGCCAGACAACGCAGTCATAATAGCGGCCCAGCACCCGGGCGGTATCCTTGAGCGGCTCGCCGCGGCCGGACTGCAGTTCGGTGGCGGCATTCATGTAGTTGCCGAGGCCGCCCAGCTGGTAGACACCCACCTCGAAGCTGGTGCGGGTACGGGTGGAGTTTTTCGAGAACATCAGCGCGACGCTCTTGCCCTTGAGCAGAGGTTCGGTGCCTCCGGCCTTCTGCTGCGCTTTCAGCTCATCGGCCACATCAAGGATGTGGGCCACCTCGTCAGGGGTGAGAGCGCTCATTTTCAGCAGATGCTTCATGCCTGCTCCTCCGTTTTGCTGGGGTCCATCTCCGCGAGGACGCTGCCCAGAATATCCAGCGCCATCTCCACATCGTGGGCGGTCAGAGTCAGCGGCGGCAGCAGGCGAAGACGGGTCTTTGCGGTAAGCACCAGCAGGCCCTTTTCGCGGCAGGCCGCCAGCACATCAGCGGCCTTGATGCCCTCGAGGAACTCGATGCCGACCATCAGGCCGATGCCCGAGAGGCTCCTGACACGGGGCAGCTTTTCCAGACCGGTGCGCAGCTGGACGGCCCGCTCGTTGACGTTGGCGAGGAAGCTGGCGTCCATCCGGTCCACGACGACATTCGCACCGGCGCAGACCACCGGGTTTCCGCCGAACGTGGAGCCATGGCTGCTGGGTCCCATACCGGCAGCGACTTTCTCATTCATCAGGACAGCGCCAATCGGCAGGCCGCCGCCCAGACCCTTGGCCAGCGTGACGATGTCGGGCTGGAGGTTGTAGTGCTCACAGCACAGGAAGGTGCCGGTGCGGCCCACGCCGGTCTGCACCTCGTCCACGATGAGGACGAGGTCTTTTTCGTCGCAGAGGGCGCGGACAGCCTGCACATACTCGGGGTCCAGCGCCACAACGCCGCCCTCGCCCTGTACCAGTTCCAGCATGACAGCGCAGGTGTGGCGGTCCACCATCTCGGTCAGGGCGTCGATGTCGCCGGCCTTGACGTACTGGAAGCCCTCGTTGAAGGGGCCGAAGTAGTTGTGGAACACGCCCTGTCCGGTGGCGGTCAGGGTAGCAATGGTGCGGCCATGGAAGCTGTTGACCAGCGTGATGACGTTGTAGCGGTCGGCACCGTATTTGTCGAAGCTGTACTTGCGGGCAGCCTTGATGGCACCCTCGTTGGCCTCTGCGCCCGAGTTGCCGAAGAACACCTTGCTCATGCCGGTGCGCTTGCAGAGCTTTTTGGCCAGCTTGCCGCAGGGGGCGGTATAGTAGAGGTTAGAGGTGTGCTGCAGCTTGTGTGCCTGCTCGGAGACGGCCTCGGCCCAGGTCATATCGCAGTAGCCCAAGCTGTTGACGCCAATGCCGCTGGTGAAGTCGAGGTACTTCTGCCCCTCGGGGCCTTCGGCATAGAGGCCGTGGCCCTTCTCGATGGCGATGGGGTTGCGTGCGTAGGTATGCAGGACATACTCGTTGTCCCGCTTGATGACTTTTTCGGAATCCATATTCTTTACCTCCTGACGGTGGAGCCACATACTTTCCCTCTTTGCCAAAGGCTCCCCTACAAGGGGAGCTGGCGCGAAGCGCCTGAGAGGTTGTACGAAGGAGAGCCTAGCCGTGAATCGCAGCGAGGCTAAACCTCTCCGTCACGGCTGGCGGCGGTCATCGCTGTTGCCTATCGAGGGGAGGCCTTGGCATATCGGAAAGTTTTCTTATCAACTATTATAGGGTACTCCGGCGCATCGCGCAACCCTTATTCGTGATGGCTGCGGCGATAGAAGCGGGTACCGGAGCCACGGTCGGAGAACAGCTCCAGCAGGATGGAGTGCGGCACGCGGCCATCAATGATGACAGCCTCGTGGACGCCCTGATAGATAGCGTCGGCCATGCCGCCGATCTTGGGGATCATGCCGCCCGCGATAATGCCGGCGGACTTGTAGCCCTCGATCTCGGAGACCTCCACCTCGGGGATGAGGGTGGATTCATCTTCCTTATCCCGCAGCAGGCCCGCAATATCAGTCATGGAGACAAGTTTTTCGGCCTTGAGCGCGATAGCGATCTGTGCGGCGGCGGTGTCAGCGTTGACGTTATAAGCCTGGCCCAGGTCGTCCATGCCCACCGTTGCAATAACGGGGATATAGCCGCTGTCCAGCAGGCTGGAGATCAGCGTCGGGTCAACATGGACGATCTCTCCCACATGGCCCAGCTGAGGGTCAAGCTCGGTGCAGCGGAGCATCTGGCCGTCCATGCCGCAGAGGCCGACGCCGCGGCCCCGCAGCTTTGCCACGAGGTCTTTGTTCACCTTACCGGCCAGCACCTGCTGGACGATCTCCATGGTGGCGTCGTCGGTGACGCGCAGGCCGCCCGCAAAGTGGCTCTCGACGCCCACTTTTTTGAGCATCTCATTGATGGCAGGGCCGCCGCCGTGTACCAGAACCACCCGCACGCCCAGCAGGGTCAGGGTGACAAGGTCGTTCATGACCGCGTTTTTCAGCGTCTCGTTGATCATGGCGTTGCCGCCGTATTTGATGACCATGGTCTTGCCGTGGTACTTCTGGATATAAGGGGTCGCCTCCGAGAAAAGGAGGGCCATTTCTTCGTTTTTCATTGCTGTTCTCCTTCTCAGGTGCGGTAGTCGCCGTTGATCTTCACATAGTCATAGGTCAAATCGCAGCCCCATGCCTTGGCGCTGGCGTCACCGGTCCCCATATCCACCTTGACCAGAATATCGTGCTCAGCCAGAACCTTTGCGGCCTCGTCCTCGCTGTAGGGGTGGTAGGCGGCGTTCTCGCAGACGTAGACCTCACCGGCGGCGCTGGACAGCCAGACGCAGACCTTATCGATCGAGAAGTCACCGGGGGTGTAGCCGATGGCGCAGAGAATGCGGCCCCAGTTGGCGTCCCGGCCAAAGACAGCGGCTTTGAAGAGGTTGGAGCAGACCACGCTGCGGCTGACGGCGCGGGCCGTCTTGAGGTCGGGGGCGTGGGTGACTTCGCAGGTGATGAGGTGGGTCGCGCCCTCGCCGTCACCGGCGTGCTCAGCGCACATATGCTCGGCGATGGCGGTCAGTGCGGCCACAAAGGCGTCGTAGTCGGCGTTCTCCTCGGTGATCTCCGGGTTGCCCGCAAGACCGGAGGCCATGATGATAAGGGTATCGTTGGTGGAAGTGTCCAGATCGACGCTCATCTGGTTGTAGGTCCCGGGGACGACGGTCTTGAGGGCCTTTTCCAGCAGGGCGGGGGAGACGGCGGCGTCGGTGGTGTAGAATGCCAGCATGGTGGCCATGTTGGGGGCGATCATGCCGCTGCCCTTGCCGATAGCGCCCACCGTGCAGATCTTGCCGCCCAGCTCAAACTGGATGGCATATTCCTTCTTGTGCGTATCGGTGGTCATGATGGCCGTCGCCGCGTCGGCGCTGCCCTGTGCGTCAGCCGCCAGCTTGGCGGCGGCAGCAGGGATGCCCCGGGCAAACGGGTCGATGACCATCGGCTGGCCGATAACGCCGGTAGAAGAGGGCAGGACATCCTTTGCGTCGATGTTCAGCGCCTTGCCCACCAGCTCACAGCATTCCTCAGCCAGTGCCACGCCGTTGGCGGCGCAGGTGTTGGCGTTGCCACTGTTGACCACGATGGCCTGTGCATAGCCGTCCGTCAGGTGGGCGCGGTCTACCTTGATGGGTGCGCCGCAGACCTTGTTGGTGGTGTAAACACCGGCGGCGGCGCAGCGGACGTCGGCCTTGATGAGCGCCAGATCGTACTTTTCACTGTGATTTGCCCGGATGCCGCAATGGACACCGGCTGCTGCAAAACCCTTGGGCGCGCAGATGCCGCCCGCAACTTCTTTATACTGCATCTGAAAATCCCCCTAATTTCAAACCTCTCAGTCTCGCTTCGCTCGACAGCTCCCCTACCGAGGGGAGCCTCTGGCGAAGAGGGAAAGCTTTACCAGAATGCCAAGGCCTCTCCTCGATAGGAGAGGTGGCACGCCGCAGGCGTGACGGAGAGGTTAAAAAACAACACAAGAGGGGTAAGGAATATGTGCTGTGTGATAGGCTATACCGGGCATGATATGAGTGCCGACAAGTTCAAAGAATATCTGATGCGCACCGTCTCGCGCGGGCCGGACGACCAGCGTGTGGTGGAAGGGCCTTTCGGCCTGATGGGCTTCGGACGCCTCGCCATCATGGGCCTGACACCGGAGGGGATGCAGCCCTTCTACCGCGGGGCCGACTGTGTGGTCTGCAACGGCGAGCTCTACGGCTTCCGCTTCGAGAAAGAGATTTTGAAGCGCCGGGGCTACAAGTTCACCTCCGACTGCGACTGCGAGATTTTGCTGCCGCTCTACTATGAGTACGGCCTCGATATGTTCCGCCACATGGACGCCGAATTCGCGCTCATCCTGTACGATTCCCGCAAAGACCGCCTCATCGCAGCCCGCGACCCCATCGGCATCCGTCCGCTGTTCTACGGCTACTCCAAGTCCAGCCACAAGATCGCATTTGCCTCTGAGATGCAGAACCTCATTGGCTGGTGCGATGACATCCGCCCCTTCCCCATCGGCAGCTACTACTGCGACGGACGCTTTGTCCGCTACGAGGACATCGCCGACGTTCCCGCCCCCATGCAGGACGACATGGACACCATCCTGACCAACATCCGCGAAAAGCTCATTGCAGGCGTGGAGAAGCGTCTGGACGCCGACGCACCCGTGGGCTTCCTGCTGTCGGGCGGCCTCGACTCCTCGCTGGTCTGCTCCATCGCCGCCAAGAAGCTGGGCAAGCCCATCCGCACCTTTGCCATCGGCATGGACACCGACGCCATCGACCTGAAATATGCCCGCCAGACCGCTGAGTATCTGGGCAGCGAGCATCACGAGATCATCATCAACCGGGATATGGTCATCAGCAGCCTCGAAGAGGTCATCCGTCTGCTGGGTACCTGGGATATTACCACCATCCGCGCCAGCATGGGGATGTACCTGCTGTGCAAGGCCATCCACGAGCAGACCGACGTGCGCGTGCTGCTGACCGGTGAGATCTCCGACGAGCTGTTTGGCTACAAGTACACCGACTACGCCCCCACCGCAGATGCATTCCAGCAGGAAAGCCAGAAGCGCATCCGTGAGCTGTATATGTACGACGTCCTGCGCGCCGACCGCTGCATCTCCGCCAACAGCATCGAGGCCCGTGTGCCGTTCGGTGATCTGGACTTTGTGCGGTACGTCATGGCCATCGACCCCGAAAAGAAGCTGAACAGCTACGGCAAGGGCAAGTACCTGCTGCGCAAGGCTTTCGAGGGCGACTGGCTGCCGCCGGAGATCCTGTGGCGCGAAAAGGCCGCTTTCTCCGACGCTGTAGGCCACAGCATGGTGGACGACATCAAAGAGTACGCCGAGAGCCTTTACACCGACGAGGAATTCCAGCTCCGCCGGGCAAACTACTCTGCCCACTGTATGCCGTTTACCAAGGAGAGCCTGTTCTACCGCGAGATCTTCGAGAAATACTACCACGACCAGAGCCGCACCATCGTGGACTTCTGGATGCCCAACAAGGCATGGCCCGGCTGCAACGTCAACGACCCCTCCGCTCGCGTGCTGGCAAACTACGGCGCTTCGGGCGTGTGATCCTCTGAGACCCGCAGGTTATCTTGCGGAGTTCCACTTTTTGCTCGATATTACGTTCAGAATCGAACATCGCACGCTTTGCGGAGTTCGACTTTCGTGCGGAGTTGGAACACCGCAAATGACCCGAACACCGCAAACCTTGCGGAGTTCCAATTTAAGACGATATTACATCAAATATTTGGAACATTGCAAGATGTTTTACCACACTAGCGCAGCTGTAAGAGCATAACAAAGCAGGCACGCATTTCCGGTTTTTCCGGGTACGTGCCTGCTTTTCTTCTGCTCTGTTTTTCAGCTGCCGGAGACTGCCAGCGCCAGCACGGTGACCAGCACTGCAAAGCCTCCAAGGACGCCGAGGGCGATCTTTGCCTCATCGGCCTCGATCTGTTCCTGAATCGCCACCTGTGCCCCAGCATAGACGCTGCAGCAGGCGCTGTGGCCGTCCGGGGTGGTGGCGGTGATCAGGGCCTCTCCGTCCCCCACCGCCGTTACCAGCCCAAAGGGGTCTACCGTGGCAGCGGCAGGGTTGCTGCTGGTCCAGGTGATGGGTACGGCGCTGCCGTTTTCTGCCGCTACGGTGGCTTTCAGGGCCGCTGTGCCTCCGATGCCCTCCAGATACAGTCGCTCCTTGTTCAGGGTCACCCGGCCCACGTTGGACACCACCGTCACGTCACACCGCAGGGTGGTGGTGTAGGTGTTGGCCACGATGGTGGCCTTGCCGGGCTGCTGGGCCGTTACGAGGCCGTTGCGGTCTACCGTCGCCACGGCGGGGTTGGTGCTGTACCACTGGTACACCCAGTCGTCGGGGGCGGCGCTGGAGAGGTAGAGCTGGTACACCGGGTGCAGGTCGTTGTACTCGATCTCCAGATCCAGCCAGCTCTGGTTCAGGCGGCTCTCTGCCGCCGCGGTATTCTCTTCGTCCAGTATCGCCGTGGGTGCCGCCGCAGCCGCACTCAGAGGGCCGGCCGCAGCGCCGAAGAGCAGTGTCACTGCCAGAGCGGCAGCAAGATGGGCTAAATGCTTTTTCATCCGATGTTCCTCACAGTCTTGCGGGGCGCTGGTCGGCGCGGCCCGCAGTCCACCAAAAATCTCTTGCGTTCCGGGACAGAGCGCCGCAGCTCGTTCCCGTTCTTACCTTTTATTATATCATCCCTCCGCTGCGTGAGCAAATAAAAGCTCTTGCGCAGTTTTTGTGCAGATGTTACAATAAGGGCAGCAAGTATTTCGGTCAACAACAGGAGGAATTTATCATGGTAAAGCACATCATTCTCTGGCAGCTCAAAGACGAATATTCCGACGCCAAAAAGGCAGACATCAAGGCCGGCATCAAAGCGGGCCTCGAGGGTCTGGCCGGTCAGATACCCGGTCTGCTGGAGATCCACGTCAACATTAACGGTCTGCCCTCTTCCAACGCCGATTTGATGCTGGACACCACCTTTGAGTCTGCCGAGGCACTCAAGGGCTACTCCAAGCACCCGGCTCATGTGGCCGTCGCCGACAGCAAGGTGCGGCCCTACTATAAGAGCCGCGTCTGCCTGGATTACGAGGTTTAATATTGACAAACCCACCGATTTTGCGTATATTAGATATAATAATGTAAATTGGCTGTGAAGAGAAGAGTACGCCTCGTCTGCGCCTGACAGAAAGCCCGAAGGATGGAACCGGGCAGGCCGCGCGGAGCGGAACATGGTCTCTGAGCTGCGCGGGCGAAGCGTTATGTCAGCCTGCGACGGGTGCGCCCGTTACTGCGCTCGCCGGAAGTTCCGGCGCAAGGCCGCATCTGCAAGGGTGCGGCGAAACAAGGTGGTACCACGGAAGTTACACGCTCTCGTCCTTGTCCGGCACAGCCGGCAGGGCGGGGGCGTTTTTCGCTGTTAGCGCCAAAAGAAAGGAAGAATCGTTTTCATGAGCGAGCACAAGACATTCTACATCACCACACCTATTTATTATCCCAGCGACAAGCTGCACATCGGCCACAGCTACACCACCGTGGCCTGCGACGCACTGGCACGCTTCAAGCGGATGCAGGGTTACGACGTCATGTTCCTGACCGGCACCGACGAGCACGGCCAGAAGATCCAGGACAAGGCCGCCGACGCCGGTGTGACCCCCAAGGAGTATGTGGACAAGATCGTAGCCACCGTCAAGGATCTGTGGAAGCTGCTGGACGTCAGCTACGACCGCTTCATCCGCACCACCGACGACTACCACATGGAGTCCTGCCAGAAGATCTTCACCAAGCTCTATGAGCAGGGCGACATCTACAAGGGCGAGTACATCGGCCACTACTGCAAGCCCTGCGAGAGCTTCTGGACCGACAGCCAGCTGGTGGACGGCAAATGCCCCGAGTGCGGCCGCGAGGTCTACGATGCCCACGAGGAAGCCTACTTCTTCAAGACCGGCAAGTACGCCGACCGTCTGCTCAAGCTCTATGAGGAGAACCCCCAGTTCATCCAGCCCGAGAGTCGCAAGAACGAGATGATCGCCTTCATCAAGCAGGGTCTGCAGGACACCTGTGTCTCCCGCACCTCCGTCAAGTGGGGCATCCCCGTGCCTTTCGACCCCAAGCACACCATGTACGTCTGGGTCGATGCTCTGAGCAACTATATCTCCGCTCTGGGCTACGGCAACGAGAAGTACGACGAGTACAACAAGTTCTGGCCTGCTGACCTGCACATGGTGGGCAAGGAGATCCTCCGCTTCCACACCATCCTGTGGCCCGCCATGCTGATGGCTCTGGATCTGCCGCTGCCCAAGCGGGTGTTCGGCCACGGCTGGCTGCTGATGAACGGCGGCAAGATGTCCAAGTCCGTGGGCAATGTCGTTGACCCCGTTATCCTCTGCGACCGCTATGGCGTGGACGCCATCCGCTACTTCCTGCTGCGTGAGATCCCCTTCGGCAACGACGGTATGTTCACCAACGAAGCCCTCATCAACCGCATCAACAGCGACCTTGCAAACGACCTTGGCAACCTGCTGAGCCGCACCGTCGCCATGTGTGAGAAGTACTTCGGCGGCACTGTCCACAAAGTGGCTGGCACCGAGGCCATCGACACCGAGCTGGAGACCATGACCAGCGAACTGCTGGGCAAGGTCACGGCAGACATGGACAACCTGACCATCCCGCAGGCTCTGATGGAGATCTTCGCCGTCATCCAGCGCGCCAACAAGTATATCGACGAGACCGCCCCCTGGGCTCTGGCCAAGGATGAGGCCAACAAGGAGCGCCTTGAGAGCGTGCTGTACCATCTGTGCGAGGCTCTGCGCGTGGCCGGCATCCTGCTGAACGCTTACCTGCCCTCCACCGCTCCCAAGATGATGGAGCAGCTGGGTCTGGACGCTTCCGCTATCGACGTGGAAAAGGCCGCTTACGGCGCACAGGAGAGCTACACCGTCCACAAGGGCGAGGCGCTGTTCCCCCGCATCGACGTGGCAAAGGAGATCGCCCACCTGAAGGAAGAGGACGAGAAGCGCAAGGCCGCTGCCGAGGCCGCTAAGAAGGCCAAGGAAGAGGCCGCTAAGAAGGCCGCTGCTCCCGCTGAGGAGAGCAATGTGGACTTCACCCACGAGGCAGAGATCTCCTATGACGACTTCTGCAAGGTGGAGCTGCGCGTGGCCGAGGTCCGCGCCTGCGAGAACCTGAAGGAGAGCAAAAAGCTGCTCCACCTGACCGTCTTTGACGGCGAGCGTGAGCGCTGCATCCTGTCCGGCATCGCCAAGTGGTTCAAGCCGGAAGACCTCATCGGCAAGAAGCTCGGCATCGTCTGCAACCTGGCACCCCGCCCGATGATGAAGGGCAAGTATGTCAGCGAGGGCATGATCTTCGCCGCTGACACTGCCGACGGCGGCTGCTCCATCCCCTTCTACAGCGACGACACCCCCGTGGGCGCGCGCATCCACTGAGCGATGGAGAACAACATGACTCTTTCCCGCGCCGAGAAACTGGACAAAATTTTCGGCACACCGTTGTTTGCGGTGCTGCTGGCCATCTTCTGCAATGTGCTGTGGGGCTGTGCGTTCCCCTTCATCAAGATGGGCTACCGCCTCTTTGAGATCGATCCGTCCAACACCGCGTCCATCTTCTGCTTTGCCGGTGTAAGGTTCATGCTGGGCAGTCTGCTCGTCCTGCTGGGCAGCACCCTGCTCCAGAGCCGGATGCCCACCTTCCCGAAAGGGAAAGTCTTTGCCGAGTGCTGTGTACTGGGCCTGTGGCAGACCACGACCCAGTACGCCTTCTACTACATCGCCGTGGCGATGCTCACCGGTGCGTTCGGCGGCATCCTGAACAGCACCCAGAGCTTTCTGGGCGTCATCTTTGCCCACTTCATCTACGGCAATGCCGATCGGATGACCCCGGCAAAGACTCTGGGCTGCGCCGTCGGCTTTGCGGGCGTTCTCATCGGCACACTGGGCAACCACGGCGGCGGCAGCGGCTGGGGCGTCTTCTGTATGCTGTTTGCAACGGTGATCTTCACCCTGTCCGGCCCGTGGAACAAGTCCGTCACCAAAAAGGCGGACAGCTTCGCGGTCTGCTTCCTGAACCTGTTCGTGGGCGGCGCAGCACTCTTCGTGCTGGGTACGGCTCTCGGCGGGCGTCTGGGCAGTGTGACGCCGCTTGGCATTCTGGTGCTGCTGTATCTGGCCTTCATCTGCGGCGTCGGCTATCTGCTCTGGGCCTTGCTGATGAAGAACAACCCCGTCAGCCGCATTGCCATCTTCGGCTTCGTGAACCCGGTGGTCAACGTGCTGCTGAGCGCTGTGCTCAACGGCGAACCGCTGTTCCGCTGGCAGTATCTGGCCGCACTGGTGTTCGTCTGCGTCGGCATCTGGCTGGTGAACAAAGCCCCCGCCAAGAAGGAGGAGCAATGACCGGCCCGATTTTCGACACCCACGCCCACTATAGCGCCCGCGCCTTCGATGCTGACCGCTTCGCTCTGCTGGACAGCCTGCCCGAAAAGGGCGTGGTCGGCGTCTGCGAGCAGGCCACCCACTCGGGGGACGCGCCCCGGGTGCTGGAGCTGGCTCACCGCTATCCGTGGGTGCATGCCGCCATCGGCATCCATCCCGAGAGCCTGCTGGCCCCCGAGGACTGCGGCGAGGAAAGCCCTGCCCCCACGGTCTCGGTCTTTGGCGGCGACTGGGCCGCTGAGATGAAAGCCCTTGCCCCCTACTACGACGACCCGAAAGTAGTCGCTGTGGGCGAGTGCGGGCTGGACTACCACTGGCCTGTGCCGAAAGACGCACAGCTGGCGCTGTTTGAGGCGGAGATCCGCCTTGCGCTTGAGCTGGACAAGCCCATCATCGTCCACGACCGAAACGCCCACGCCGACGTCTACGCCCTGCTGAAAAAGTACCGTCCCAAGGGCATCGTCCACTGCTATTCCGGCAGTGCAGACGACGCCGTGTGGCTGGCCCGGCAGGGGCTGTATTTCGGCTTCGGCGGCGCCTGCACCTTCAAGGGTGCCAAACGGGCAGCAAAGGCCATTGCGGCTCTGCCTTTGGAGCAGATCGTCCTCGAGACGGACTGCCCCTACATGGCCCCGGAGCCGGTGCGCGGCATCCGCTGCGACAGCTCCCTCATCCGGTACGTCGGCGAGTATGTCGCCAGCGTCAAGGGCATCAGCCCGGAAGAAGTCTTCCGCCAGACGGCGCAGAACGCCCGGACTGTTTACCAACTGTAAGATTCAGGGAATTTTCCTGTTTCTGTATAAATTCGAAATCATATTTTTTCATAAGGAGATTCTATTATGAAAGCTCGTATCCCTTCTCACCGCGAATTCATCATCAACTTCCCCGACAGCGTTGACCAGGCAAAGGCCAACGAGGGCTGGGCAAAGCTGCAGCAGATCGTTGAGGACTACAAGAAGGCCCACAACGGCGCTTCCGTCTACGCTCCCACCTTCATCGAGGACTGCGAGCCTGCCGTCAAGAAGCTGCAGGAAGAGTACGGCTTCGAGTACACTGTCGAGTACGTGAAGTAATTTTTCCTAAAAAGATCCAACAAAATGAGAGCAGCCGCCGCATGGAGCTTTCCGTGCGGCGGCTGTTTTTGCCCGGCGGGACGCGAAGCGCCGGGATGTATGGCGGCGGTCGTCGTCGTTGCTCCTATCGAGGAGAGACCTTGGCATTTCGCAAGGCCTGATCTCTTCGCCAGAGGCTCCCCTCGGTAGGGGAGCTGTCTGCGGAGCAGACTGAGAGGTTTATTCTAATGCTTTCAGCGCTTCGACCACACGCTGATATTCCTTCTCTACCGGAGGAAACAGCTCGTCGGCACCGTCAAGGCTGCCGCCGCGGAGGGCTTCCGTCAGAGCACTGGACGGGACGTACAGTGCATCGAAGCCGAGGTTCTGGCAGACGCCCTTCAGGGTGTGAGCGGCACGGAATGCTGTCGGGGCATCCTTCTCTTCCAGCGCCTTTTTCAGGTTCCGGAAGCTGTCGTCCTGCAGAAATTTCAGCGCGAAGCGGCGGACGAAGTCAGCGCTGGGCAGACGCTCCATCACGCCCTTGTAATCGCCGCCAATGGCTGCATATACTTGTTCCAACGTCATTTTTATACCTCACCCAAAAACAGTTTCGTCAAAGAGAATTCCTTCTTTCGAGGGAGGAGGGGCATCGGCCTCAGTCTC
>OOAD01000796.1_pt1 | contig 20278 bp, 14 predicted proteins | sample 1671151 | NCBI WGS metagenome assembly OOAD01 (sample SAMN06348127, study PRJEB24527) | human gut metagenome | biome: human gut; feature: ankylosing spondylitis patient; material: feces | host: Homo sapiens | place: China | collected 2015-10
GAGCGATTTGATCAGAAAAGGAGCGAGCACCATGGAGACGGTGACCCTGCGGGCCAGTGAAGCCGATGCCGGTGAGCGGCTGGATGCATGGCTTTGCGCGCAGCTGGAGGAGCTGACCCGCTCGGCAGCGGCCCGGCTGTGTACGCAAGGACAGGTGACGGCAGGGGGGAAGCCCCTGGCCAAAAACTACCGCCTGAACGGCACGGAGACCGTGGAGGTCACCTTGCCGGAGCCGGAGATTCTGGACGCGGTTCCCCAGGACATTCCGCTGGATGTGGTCTATGAGGACGCGGACGTTATTGTGGTGAACAAGCCCAAGGGGCTGGTGGTCCATCCGGCCCCCGGCCACCCGGACGGCACGCTGGTCAATGCCCTGCTGCACCACTGCGGGGACTCCCTCTCCGGCATCGGGGGGGAGCTGCGGCCCGGCATCGTCCACCGGATCGACCGGGACACCTCCGGCCTCCTCATCGCGGCGAAAAACGACTTTGCCCACCAGAAGCTGGCCGCCCAGCTGCAGGAGGTGCTTTCCGCGCTGCTTCCCCAGCGCCGCGAAGCTGCCGCGGACTTTGCCCGACAGCTGGAAGAAGAACTGCGCCAGCTGGGATTCTCCGAACAGGTCCGGGTCATCCCCGATTTCATGCCGCAGGAAGTCTGGCCCGGCCTCATGGATGAAAAGGTGCGTATCCTCTGGGCCCCCAACCCCGGGCAGGCTCCCCAGCCGCTGGACCGGATCGCTTCGGGCGGCGAGCTTTCCCGCTTCCTGCTCGCCCTGATGAGCGTCCGCCCCAAAGCGGAAAGTGCGACCTACATCTTTGACGAAGTGGATGCCGGCGTGGGTGGCCTTACATTAAACAAGCTTGCGGAAAAGCTGGAAAATCTTGCAAAGCAGCGGCAAATGCTGGTCATCACGCACTGGCCGCAGCTGGCAGCCCGGGCACAAAAGCATTTCCAGATCAGCAAGACCATCCGGGACAATGCCACGTTCACGACCTGCGTCCCGCTCGATGCCCGCCAGCGCCATGCGGAACTGGTGCGCATGGCAGGGGGAGGCCAGCAGGGCGAAGCCCTGACGGCCAGCCTTGAAGGACGCAGTTACCAGCTGACGATGTTCTAAACGCTCGATTCTTAAAGTATCGCTTTAATCTTCAAGCACGCTCTCACCTCAAACGCTGGAGCTTCCGGCGCATTTGTCCGGCGCATGCGCGTGTCGTGCCGTGCGCATGGAAACACGCCGGCTGTGCGTACGGTACAACGACATGGACAGCAAAAGGGCTCTTTCCCCACAGGGAAGGAGCCCTTTTTTCATCAGAGCTGCTCTAAAGGTTTGTTTCAGGCAGCGCTGCCCTGCGTTCCCTGAGGGGTACCCGGCATGCTGCGCACCGGCAGGACAGCCCGCACGATATTCTCCAGGCTATCGACCGCCGCTTCCAGCTTGCCGGAGTTGTCGATGCGTACGAGCCGCTCCAGGCCAGCGGCAGGCAATGGTGCCAGCGCGCGCTGCAAACGTTCTTCCAAGTCTTTGCCCTGCTCTCTTCCCCGGGCCAGCAGGCGTTGCCGCAGGATGGCCGGCTCCACCTCCACCTCGCCGGTGGAGAAGTTGCGCTGGAAGTTGGAGCTGTCGTCAATGGCATCCCACAGGCAGAACTCCACATAGCTGAACACATCCAGCTCTTTTACGGCATCCGTCTTATTTTTCAAAGTCAGGCGGTCCAGCTCACAGGCATCGCCGGTGGGCACGAACAGCTCCTGCGCAGCGGAAACACCGTTCTTCTCACCCTCCAGAATGGTATAGCCCAGACCGTGGCGGCAGGCGTAGCTGTCCAGCTCTGTCTTGGTGGGCTGCCAGCCGGGGTTCCAGACGGTATCGCCATCCTTGATGTAAATGTGGTGGCCGTCCATATCCAGCGGGGAGCTGTTATAGCGGTAGCGGGTCAGGCGGCGCATCCGCGCATCGCGGTAAAAGCTGTAGCCGCCCGCCGTATTTGAGACAAGACTGAAGAAATCCTCGCTGCCAAGGTAGTTGATCCAGGGCAGGGGCGTTTGCGGGGTGGTGATGACATATTCTTTGCGTGCGTCATCAAAATGGCCGAATTTCATAAATGCTTCCTCCTTATCAGCTGCCGGCAGCCCCGGCGGCATCGCTTTTGCGAAAACGATTAAGTCAGACGATCAAAGCATTCTCTTTGCTTCTAGCATAGCCCAAGCAGGCCAAAAAAGCAAGAGGATTTTCTAAAAAAATTCTGAAAGTATCTTTCATAAATACGTATGTTTTCATGATTTTCAGAAAATTTATTTCAAGCACGCTTTTTGTGCTTCCTGTAAGCGAAAACGCTGAAACACAATTTATAGGTAATATTATATACGGCGAAAATCGTAACGAAACCGCAACGAAAATCTTTTAATTTTAACCGAAATGTAACGAAACCCATCCAAGATGCACAATTTCGGTTCTTCAGAAACGAACAAAACGCCAAAATTGAGCCAAAAGCAATGAAAGTTATTCTTTTGAGCTTGATTTTTCGTACAAAATACGCTATCATGAAATTGCGAAAACGATTAAGGACTTGACGGAGAACATCCCCCGTAAAACGTTCTTCGGAAGGAGGCAAACGAGCGATGCCGTCCCTGAAAGATCTGGCAAAGGAATGCGGCGTATCGGTGGCAACGGTCAGCAAGGCGCTGAACGACCAGCCGGATATCTCGCCTGCCACACGAGAACGGGTGCGGGCCGCAGCGCACCGTATGGGCTACCTGCCCAATGCTGCCGCCCGTTCCTTGAAAACAAACCGTACTTACAATCTGGGCGTTCTGTTCGTGGATGAACGGCAGAGCGGCCTGACCCACGAATACTTTTCCGCCGTGCTGGACAGCTTCAAGGTGGAAGCCGAGAAACACGGCTACGACATCACCTTTATCAACCACAATATCAGCGGCAAAAGCATGAGCTACCTTGAGCACTGCCGCTATCGCAATGTGGACGGCGTGGTGATCGCCTGCGTGAACTTCTACGAGCCGCAGGTGGTGGAGCTGGTGAACAGCGAGGTGCCGGTGGTCACGATCGATCATGTGTTCAATAACCGCATGGCGATCCTCTCGGATAACGTTTTCGGCCTGAAGGCACTGGTGCGGCAGGCATGGGCCTGCGGCCACCGCCGCATCGCCTTTATCCACGGCGAAAAAACCGCCGTTACCGAGAACCGCGTTGCAGGTTTCTATCAGGCCTGCGAAGAGCTGGGCCTGAAGATCCCGGAAGCTTATGTGCGGGAGGGCATCTACCATGATGCCGACCGCTGTGCCGCCGAGACCAAAGCGCTGCTGGAGCTTCCGCAGCCGCCTACCTGCATCATCTTCCCGGACGATTTCTCCGCGCTGGGCGGCTACAACGCCATCAGCGAAGCGGGCCTTTCGATCCCCGAGGACATCTCGGTGATGGGCTACGACGGCATCTACCTTTCCCGGGTGGTCAAGCCTCAGCTGGTGACTTACCAGCAGAACACCGCCGCGCTGGGCCGCACGGCTGCCGACAAGCTCATTGAGCTGATCGAGCATCCAAGAGTGACCCTGCCCGAACAGATCCGCGTTTCCGGCAAATTGCTGGACGGCGGGTCGGTCAGCATTCTTTAATATGTCTCTAAAGGCTCTTGCTACGGAACCTTTTATGAAGAACACTTTTGTAAATAATGGAAAACCATGAAGGAGGTTTACCCTTATGAAAAAGATCTCTCGCCGTAATTTCCTGCTCGCTTCCGGTGCCGTGACCATTGGTGCAGCTCTGGCTGCCTGTGGTGGTTCTTCCGCTTCCACCAGCACCGCTTCTTCTGCTCCGGCTTCCTCTGCTGCTCCCGCAGCACAGGGCAAGGTGCTGAACATCTGGTGCTGGAATGATGAGTTCCAGAGCCGCTTCAACGACTACTATCCCGAGGTCAAGGAGATCGCAGCCGACAAGTCCACCACCACCCTGAAGGACGGCACCACCGTGAAGTGGACCATCAACGCCAACGAAAACAACAACTACCAGAACAAGCTGGATGAGGCTCTGCTGAATCAGGATTCCGCTGCCGATGACGACAAGATCGACATTTTCCTGATCGAGGCTGACTACGCTCTGAAGTATGTGGATTCCGACTACGTTCTGGATGTCAAGAAGGATATCGGCCTGACCGATTCCGATCTGGCCGGCCAGTACCAGTACACCAAGGACATCGTTTCTGTGGACGGCAGCCAGCGCGGCACCACTTGGCAGGCTACCCCGGGTCTGTTCGCATACCGCCGCAGCATTGCCAAGGATGTGCTGGGCACCGATGACCCCGCCGAAGTGCAGACCTACCTGTCCGACTGGGATAAGTTCAACGATGTAGCTGCCAAGGCTGCTGCCAAGGGCTACAAGATGCTGTCCGGCTTTGACGATGCATACCGCACCTTCTCCAACAACGTCTCCGCACCCTGGGTCACCGGCACCACCGTTACCGTGGACGAGAACCTGATGAAGTGGGTGGACCAGACCAAGGAGTACACCGACAAGGGCTACAACAACAAGTCCAGCCTGTGGGACAGCCAGTGGGCTTCCGATCAGGGCCCCACCGGTAAGGTGTTCGGCTTCTTCTACTCCACTTGGGGCATCAACTTCACCCTGCTGGGCAACTCTCTGGCAACTCCTACCGCTGAGGGCGGCAAGGAAGAGGTTGGCAACGGCATCTACGGCGACTACGCTGTGTGCGAAGGCCCTCAGCCCTACTACTGGGGCGGCACCTGGATCTGCGGCGCAGCCGGCAGCGACAACCTTGAGACCATCAAGGACGTTATGCTGAAGCTGACCTGCGATGAAGCCATCATGAAGCAGATCACCATGGATACGCAGGACTACACCAACAACGAGAAGGCTATGAACGAGATCGCAAACAGCGATTACAGCTCCGCTTTCCTGGGCGGCCAGAACCACATCGCTCTGTTTGCAGAGGCTGCAGCCAAGATCGATATGTCCAACGCCGGTCCGTACGATCAGGGCCTGAATGAGAGCTTCCAGAATGCATTCAAGGATTACTTTACCGGCAACGTGGACGAAGATACCGCAAAGGCAAACTTCGAGACCGCTATCAAGGAGAAGTATCCTGAGCTGACCGACGTGGTGTGGCCCGCATAATAGCAGCCGACCCTAAAACGGAAAAGTGAATACGCAGGGGCGGGCCGGACGCTGTTCCCGCCCGCCCCTGTTCTTTCCGCAAATTTATCAGGAGGCGATCCTATGGGAGAAAAGAAAAAGAAAGGGTCGATCAGCTACGCGAAATGGGGCTACATCTTCATTGCGCCGTTCTTCATCATCTTCGCGGTATTCCAGCTGATCCCTCTGGCATCCACCATTTACTACAGCTTTTTTGAATATTACCGCAGCGGCCTGAAGATCATTGGCCCGAACTTTGTGGGCCTGAAAAACTACATTACCCTGTTCGCAACCGATCTGCCCAAGTACTTTGGCAACACGCTGATCCTGTGGATCATCGGCTTTATCCCGCAGATCGCCATTTCCCTGTTGCTGGCAGCATGGTTCACCGATCTGCGCCTGAAGTTGAAGGGCCAGACCTTCTTCAAGACGGTCATCTACATGCCCAACCTGATCATGGCCTCCGCCTTTGCAATGCTGTTCTTCGCGCTGTTCTCGGACAACGGCCCGGTGAACGCCGTGCTGCAGAGCATGGGCTGGATCGATGCACCCATCAGCTTTTTGAACACCGTGTGGGGCAACCGCGGGCTGATCGGCCTGATGAACTTCCTGATGTGGTTCGGCAACACCACCATCATGCTGATGGCGGCCATCATGGGCGTGGATCCCACCCTGTACGAAGCGGCTGAACTGGACGGCTGCACCCCGAACCAGATGTTCTGGAAGATCACCATTCCGCTGATCCGTCCCATCCTTGTTTACGTCATGATCACCTCCATGATCGGCGGCTTGCAGATGTTCGATGTGCCGCAGATTTTGACCAACGGCAAGGGCGGCCCGGACCGCACCTCCACCACCATGATCATGTACCTGAACAACCACCTGTTCAGCAAGAACTACGGCATGGCCGGTGCAGTCTCGGTGGTGCTGTTCCTCGTGTGTGCAGTGCTGTGCGTTGTGGTCTACTTCTCCCTTACCAAGGAGGATGACGGCCTGACCCGCGCCCAGCGCAAAGAACTGAACGCCGCCAAAAAGGCAGCAAAAGGAGGGAAATGATTATGGCACACACTCCTAGAAATCAATCGGAAAAAGCAACACTGGCTGCACGCCGCGCATGGTGTTATCTGGTGCTGGTGCTCATCAGCTTTTTGTGCCTGTTCTTCTTCTATGTGCTGGTGATCAACTCCACCCGCACCCACTTCGAGATCCAGAAAGGCTTCTCGATGCTGCCGGGCAAATCGCTCATTACCAACTTCCAGAACGTGCTGGCCGATGCTAACATCCCTGTCATCACCGGCATCCGCAACAGCCTGATCGTCTCTGCCTGCTCGGCGGCGTTCAGCGTGTATTTCTCGGCCTTGACGGCCTACGGCATCTACGCCTATAACTTCAAATTCAAAAAGGCCGCGTTCGCCATTATCCTGCTGATCATGACCATGCCCACGCAGGTGTCCGCTCTGGGCTTTTTGCAGCTCATCACCAAGATGGGCCTGAAGAACAGCTTTATCCCGCTGATCCTGCCCAGCATTGCAGCGCCCACCGTGTTCTTCTTCATGAAGCAGTATCTGGACGCTTCCCTTCCCATGGAGATCGTAGAGGCTGCCCGCATCGACGGTGCAGGCGAGTTCTACACCTTCAACAAGATCGTACTGCCCATTATGAAGCCCGCTCTGGCAGTGCAGGCCATTTTCTCCTTCGTGGCCAGCTGGAACAACTACTTCATTCCCGCTCTGGTGCTGGACAGCGCCGACAAAAAGACCCTGCCCATCCTGATCGCACAGCTGCGCAGTGCAGACTTCCTCAAGTTTGATATGGGCAAGGTTTACATGATGGTGGCTATCGCCATTCTGCCCGTCATCATCGTGTACCTGCTGCTTTCCAAGTTCATCGTCCGCGGTGTTGCTTTGGGCGGCGTGAAAGGCTGACGGCATTTTGCCGCAAACAACAAAAGGGTCCCGGAGAAAATTCCGGGACCCTTTTGCTGTGTCTAGGATATAAGGAATTTTTAGAAGAGATCAGGAGAAAAAACAAGGCATACACATTCTGTCGGAGGTTTTAAGGGGATAAGATTTACTCGCCGCGGACGGCTGCGAAACCTGCTTCCAGATCAGCAATGATATCGTCGATGTGCTCAGTGCCGATGGACAGGCGGATGGTGTTCTGATAGATCTGCTGCTCGGCCAGCTCTTCGTCGTTCAGCTGGCTGTGGGTGGTGGAAGCCGGGTGGATGACCAGACTCTTCACATCAGCAACGTTTGCCAGCAGGGAGAAGACCTTCAGGTTATCGATGAACTTGAATGCTTCCTCGCGGCCGCCTTTGATGTTGAAGGTAAAGATGGAAGCACCGCCGTTGGGGAAGTACTTCTCGTACAGGGCGTGATCCGGGTGATCCGGCAGGGAGGGGTGGTTGACCTTCTCCACCTGCGGGTGGTTTGCCAGAAACTCGACTACCTTCTTGGTGTTCTCCACATGGCGCTCGATGCGCAGGCTCAGGGTCTCGGTGCCCTGCAGCAGCAGGAATGCATTGAACGGGGAGATGGTGGCACCGGTATCGCGCAGCAGGATGGCGCGGATGTAGGTGACGAAAGCGGCAGGGCCTGCGGCATCGGCGAAGGAAACACCGTGGTAGCTGGGGTTGGGATCGGCGATGTTGCCGAACTTGCCGCTGGCTTTCCAGTCAAATTTGCCGCTGTCCACGATGATGCCGCCCAGGGTGGTGCCGTGGCCGCCGATGAACTTGGTGGCGGAGTGGACCACGATGTCTGCGCCGTGCTCAATGGGGCGGATCAGGTACGGGGTGCCGAAGGTGTTGTCGATGACCAGCGGCAGGCCGTGCTTGTGGGCAATGGCGGCAATGGCATCAATGTCGGGGATATCGCTGTTGGGGTTGCCCAGCGTTTCCAGATAGACGGCCTTGGTGTTGGGCTGGATGGCGTTCTCCACCTCGGCCAGATCGTGAGCGTTGACAAAGGTGGTGGTCACGCCGAACTGGGTCAGGGTGTGCTCCAGCAGGTTGTAGCTGCCGCCGTAGATGGTCTTCTGAGCCACGATGTGGTCACCGGCCTGTGCCAGTGCTTCGATGGTGTAGGTGATGGCAGCGGCACCGGAGGCGGTTGCCAGAGCAGCCACGCCGCCCTCCAGCGCAGCGATGCGCTTCTCGAACACGTCCTGCGTGGAGTTGGTCAGGCGGCCGTAGATGTTGCCGGCATCTGCCAGACCAAAGCGGTCTGCTGCGTGCTGGCTGTTGCGGAACACATAGGAAGTGGTCTGATAGATAGGCACTGCACGGGAATCGGTTGCGGGATCGGCCTGCTCCTGGCCAACGTGAAGCTGCAGGGTCTCAAATTTATAGTTAGACATAGTATTTTACCTCTCTATTTGTACTTTTAGTATAATTTCCTGATACAAAAAATCCCGATGCGTGATACATAAGCGCACCGGGCAAACACAATTCAAAGCTATTCTGTCAACGTCACATTCGGGTACACATTCGTGCACAGCAAGAGGGCATCGTACAGTTCACAGCCAGATGTTCTGCCCGGTCACCGCACATTCGCCCACAGCGGAAGTTTGCATGCAGCAGGTCGTTCCAAATCAGCTTCATATCCGTGCCCTCCTTTCCCGTAAAACTCTTTCCCACTCATCTACAAACCGGCACCTCTATCTGCTCTGTACCGGGAAGCAAAACCCTTGCTTTCTTTTTCCCACTAGGTTTGTGGATTTGTTGTTTGCATTATATTCCCTCTTACCCAGTTTGTCAATAGGTTAATTCCAGTTTTTTTTCAAATTGAGTTTTCTGCACGATGCGCAGCCCGCATTTGCAGCATCCCGTTGTGCAGTTCCAACAGGAGTAACACTTCTGCTTCTTCGAAAATTTTTATTTTTCCATTGATAAAACCTTAAAATTTTATTGTTATACTAAAGCTGTTCCTTGCAAACGCCCTGCAAATCGTTTATTATGGTAGCGTTCTTTTTTATCATCAAAGGAGTTTTTTCGATGCTGCATCGTTTCTTTCATTTTTTAAAGCAGAGCCTGCTCGTTGTTCTTTGCATCCTGCTGCTTGGCGGGCTGCTGGCAGGCGGCTGGTTCTTTTATCAGGGCAGGCAGCTGTACCGCAGTGCCGCCAGCAGTTACCCAGTGGCTTCCATGTACGACACCATCTGTGCCCGCGGGAGCTATACTTCCTACGATGCGCTGCCGCAGATCTATATTAACGCAGTCATCTGCACCGAGGACGAGCATTTTATGACCCACAAGGGCATCGACCCGGGGGCCATTGCCCGCGCCCTGCTGGCCGACCTGCGCACCCACTCGCTGGCCGAGGGTGGCAGCACCCTGACCCAGCAACTTGCCAAGAACGAGCTGTTCACGCAGGACAAGCATCTGGCCCGCAAGGCTGCCGAGATGCTTGCTGCTTTTGATATTGAAAAGACCTACTCCAAGCAGCAGATCTTTGAGATGTACGCCAACACCATCTATTTTGGCAGCGGGTATTATGGCATTGCAGAAGCTGCCGAGGGCTACTTTGGCAAGGAACCGGCCCAGCTGACCGATGCCGAAGCGATCTATCTGGCGGGTATGCCCAACGCGCCTTCCACCTACGCCAGCAGCCCGGAGCTTGCCTTCAAGCGGATGCAGGTGGTGCTCAAGCGGATGGTCAAGTGCCGCGTGCTCACCCAGCAGCAGGCCGATGCCATTGCCGCAGATGCTGAAAACTTAACGGTTTAAACAAGACACCGCGCCCTGTCTGCTGCGGATCAGACAAGGCGCGGTGTTTTGTTTTGCGGTATTTGGTTTGGTAAAGGAGGAATCATGTTACCCGTTCAGGCGGTTGCGGCCCCGCCTGTCGGTAGCATTATCATACCAAAGAATTTCTGCGAAACCATGTTCTTTTTATGAAGATTTTGTAAACTCACTCCGGGGCTTTCATGCTTTCCACCATGCTGATATGCCGCACATGCCGCCGCATGGCAAAGCACACCACAAAGGTGAACAGCATCGTCAATGCCACTGCCAGCAGATAACTGCGGGGTGCAATGGTGCGAATAAACATCAGCTGATCCATTTCCACGGTCAGGATGATGAACCGGTGCAGCGGCACGCCCAGCAGCAGGCCCACGCCGGAGCCGATGAGGGACAAAAGCTCGATCTCGCGGAAGATGTAGCGGTACACTTCTTTGTCATAGAAGCCCAGAACCTTGATAGTGGCAAGCTCCTTTTTGCGCTCGGCAAGGTTGACGCTGATCAGGTTGTACAGCACCACCGCCGCCAGCGCCGCCGCGCACACAATGATCAGCACCACCACGTAGTTCAGGCTGCCGATCAGGCTGCCGAACATGGAGGTGGTGTCCTCGGTGAAGCTGACGCTGCTCACATAGTTGCAGTCCAGCAGCTTTGTGCGCAGGGCGTTGTACTCCGCCTCGGTGGTACAGCCGGTCAGGCCGTAGACGGTGTTCCACTCCGGCGTGCTGCCCAGCAGGGCCTGCAGCTGCGCATTGGAGAGATACAGCCGGGTGAACATGTAGTTCTCGGTAATGCCGGTCAGGGTCAGCTGCACGCGGCTTCCGTCTGCAGCCTCCACATAGAACGTATCGCCCACGCTCAGCTCCAGATTCAGGGCCGTTTTTTCGGTCAGGATCACGCTGTCCTCTTCAAAGGGAATGGGGTCGTGGCCCACCCGGGTGCGGAAGGTGAAGTATTCGGTCATCCGGGCATCGTCCTCCGCGCCTACGATGCTGACATCGGCGCTCCCGCCCTCTTCATTATAAAGGGTGGTGGACTTTGTGTAGAACGCGCCCCAGCTGTGGACCGCACTGCTGCTGTCCAGCGTGTCGGCAAGGCCCTGCTCCATGGTCAGCGCCTTTTCATCGCTGAGCGAGATGGTGAGATCGTTGTGGGTCAGCTGCCCGGACTGCTTGTCCACGATGGGCAGGATGGAATCCTGAATGCCAAAACCGATCAGCAGCAGCGCCGTGCAGCCTGCCACGCCCAGCACTGTCATGAAGAAGCGCTTTTTGTAGCGGAACAGGTTGCGGGCTGTGGTCTTTTGGGAGAAGCTCATGTGCTGCCACAGCGGGGTGATGTACTCCAAAAAGATGCGCTTGCCTGCCACCGGGGCCCGGGGCAGCAGCAAAGCTGCAGTCTTTTCCTTCAGGCTGGCACGGCAGGCGTTCCATGTAGCAAAACCGATGACGGCCGCGCTGATGGCTACGCTGGCTGCCGCCATGCCGGGGTAAAAGTGCAGCGTAAAGGTGGACATGCTGAAGATCATCTGGTAAGCATACCAGATGATGAGCGGGAACACCACAAAACCAATGACCATGCCCACGATGCTGCCCAGCACACTGGCGCTGAGGGCATAGAACAGATACTTGCCTGCGATCTTTGCGTTGGAGTAGCCCAGTGCTTTCAGGGTGCCCAGCTGCAGGCGGTTCTCGTCCACCATGCGGGTCATAGTGGTAGTGGCCACCAGCGCCGCCACCAGGAAGAAGAACACCGGGAACACCCGTGCAATGGCATCCATGCGGTCGGCATACTGCTCAAAGGTGACAAAGCTCACGGTGGAGCTGCGGTCCAGCACATACCACTCGCCGCTCTTGATCTGGCTCACCTGCTCCTCGGCATCGTTCAGCTGGGCAAGGCCGTCGGCCAGCTGCTGTTCGGCATCGGCCTTCCGGCTCTCGTACTCCGCGCGGGAATCGGCCAGCTGCTGCACGCCGTCGTTGTACTGCTGCCAGCCTTCGTCCAGCCGGGTGCGTGCCGCATCAAACTGGGTGTAGGCTGTGGCCGTGCCGGTGGTGAGCTGCAGCTGCCCCTGCAGAAGCTTTACCTTCATCTGGCGCAGTGCTGCCTTTGCCTCAGTCACCAGCTGCTCGTTGGAAAGGCTGGGCGAAGAGATCAGCCCCTGTGCATACATCTGGCGCTTGCCCTCGTCCAGCTGGGCCTGATAGCCGTTCAGCTGGCCGCTGATGTTGTCGTAAGCATCCTGCGCCTTCTGCAGGGCATCCCGCAGGTCGGTGTATTCCTCGTCGGCGGGCTCGGCCTCGTCCAGCGCCTTCTGCGCGTTGTGCAGAGCCGTTTCGGCATAGCTCAGCAGCGGGTCGGCCACCTTTTTCAGGTTCACCAGCATCTCGATCTGCTGCAGCTGATCCTCAAATTCCAGCAGCTGCTGCTCGCCGCTCACCAGCTCGTCCGCACCGCCCTGCATGGTATCCGGCAGGGCCTTTTTGTTGGCGGCAAGCTCCGCTTCGCCCGCGTCCAGCTGGGCTTTGGCGCTGTCCAGCTGTGCCTGTGCATCGGCCAGCTGCTGTTCTGCCTCCGCAAACTGACGGTCTGCTTCGGCTTTTTTGTCGTTGTACTCGGCCCGGGCGTCGGCCAGCTCTGCACTGGCGTCCTCGATCAGCTCCGCCCGCCGGGCCGTGCACTGTGCGCCGCTGATGGCCTTTACCCTTGCGGCTGTGTCATCCACTGCTGCCTGATACGCGTCCGAGTAATTATCATACAGGCCGGCATTTTTTACTTTGAGATAGCACGCCGTATAATAATCCATGGTCAGGCTGCCCTCCGGCAGGAACACAATATCATCCAGCTGGCCGTCACCGGCGGTGCTGCTCTCCTTGTCCGTGGAAAAATGCTGCGGGTCCTGCACGGTGCCCACTACCGTGAACTGCTTCCGGCTCACATGTTCGGTGTCCTCCGGCAGGGTGAGCACCGTGCCCGGTTCCACCGGGTCGCCGTAGCCTATCACATGCACCACGCACTCGTCCGGGGCCTCAGGCATCCGGCCCGAGAGCAGCACCAGACGGTTCATATTTTCTGCCTTGTCGGCCCCGGGGTCGGCGGGCAGCTGCTGCAGGCGCACCACCGCCGTCTCGCTCTGGCCCTGCCACTGGGCCTCCACGTCCTGATATTTCACCGGCTGCACAGCCTCCACGCCATCCACGGCGGCAATGGCGGCAATGTCCTCCTCCGAAAGGCCCAGCGTGGACAGCACCCGCAGGTCGAACACGTTCTGCTGCACGTAGTATTTCTGCCCGGCGATGCGCATGCTGGGCGCAAAACTCATCAGGCCGGTCAGCATCATCACGCCCAGCGCTACGATGCCGAACAGCGAGACCATGCGGCTCAGGTTGTCCTTCATTTCCCGCAGGATGTTTTTACGATAACTTTTCAGCACAGCTCTCACCACTCAATCTCCTGCACCGGCACAGGGTGCTCGTTGACCTGATTGGAGACGATCTTGCCGCTGCGCACCTGAATGATGCGGTCTGCCATCGCCGTCAGGGCGGTGTTGTGGGTAATAACGATCACCGTGCGGCCGGTGCGGCGGCAGGTATCCTGCAAAAGGGCCAGCACCTGCTTGCCGGTCTTGTAATCCAGTGCACCGGTGGGCTCGTCGCAGAGCAGCAGCTTGGGGTTTTTGGCCAGTGCGCGGGCAATGGACACCCGCTGCTGCTCGCCGCCGGAAAGCTGGGCCGGGAAGTTGTTCAGCCGCTCTCCCAGACCCACACCGCGCAGGGTCTCTTTGGGGTCCAGCGGGTCGCGGCAGATCTCGCTGGCCAGCTCCACATTCTCCAGTGCGGTCAGGTTCTGCACAAGGTTGTAGAACTGGAACACAAAGCCCACATCGTACCGGCGGTAAGTCGTCAGCTCTCTGGCGGTAAAGTGGCTCACATTCTGGCCGTCCAGCCAGACGTTTCCCTCGTCGCAGCTGTCCATGCCGCCAAGGATGTTCAGCAGGGTGGTCTTGCCTGCGCCGGAAGGCCCCACGATGATGCAGAACTCGCCCTTATCCACATAGAAATTCAGGTGGTCTGCGGCGGCGATCTTCACACTGCCGGTCTGGTAGTATTTGCAAACGTCCTCAAACTCCACAAAATGCTCCATGGCGTTTTTTCCTTTCTATCGGGAATGCATACTGTTTCAATTTAACTATAACATCTCCCGGCAGACTTTGCAAAGACATCTGCGCAAATTTTCAAAAACTTAACAGAAAAGCGCAAAAAGGGCCGCTGCACATCTCTGCGTGCAGCAGCCCTTTCATCATTTGATCTCAGCGGTCAGCGCCCCACGATCAAATCGCGGCGGCAGCGCAGGCCCACGGTGAGGAAGGTGTTTTCGCCCAGTCGGCGCAGCACCACGCGGTCGGTGCCCTTCTGGCCCTCCACCAGCAGAGACAGGTTCAGGGTGGTGGAGCCCTTCTCAGTCTGGACCACCAGCGTGCTCACGCCCTCGTTCAGCAGGGTCTGCATGTCCTGCACGGTGGTGCGGAAAGTAGCAGAACCGGCGGGCACATCCAGCGTCAGCACACTGTCCTTCTGGCGGGCAGTGTACAGCACTTCTCTGCCGAACAGGCCCTTGACGGTGTAACGGGCCTCGCTCTTTTTCGCCGCTGCATCTGCGGACGGGGCGGCCAGCTCATCGCCGGAGATCAGCATGATATTTCCCTGAATGGGGTTTCCCTCCGGTGCGCCGTAGCCGCCGTAGGTGGGGTCCTTTTCGCCGATCGCCACATCGGCGCTGTGCAGGGCGATATCCCCCTGCACCATCTGCTCCTGCGGGGGCAGATAGCCTGCGGCAGCAGGGTCGTTGATGTCTGCCTCTGCGGCAAATGCGCCCACGCTCAGCATGGCGGCAGCACCCAGCACTGCAGCGGTGGTGGTGACGGTACGGACAAATTTATGGTTCAGTTTCATTTGGAATACCTCCGTTGACGGCGGTTTTGCACCGCACATTTTTGTTTTGTGGAAAACCATGGTCTGCCATGCGGTGTAATACAAAACCGCCGCATCTGTCTTATAAACGGATGCGGCGGCGGGATTATTGCAGCAGGCTAAAAAAAATTTTTGGCAGCTCTGCCGCCGGGGTCACTGGGCCTGTGCCGGTTCCCGGTTCAGGATCTCCATGAACTCCTCGCCGGTGATAGTCTCTTTCTGGTACAAATACTGTGCCAGCTCATCCAGCTTGGCGCGGTTGTCGGTCAGGATGCGGACAGCCTTTTCGTGCTGGGCCCGGACCAGCTCCACCACCTTCTGGTCGATCTCGCGCTGGGTCTGCGCCGAGCAGGCCAGCGAGGTGTCACCGCCCAGATACTGGTTGTTCACGGTCTCCAGCGCCACCATGTCAAAGTCCTTGCTCATGCCGTAGCGGGTAAGCATGGCGCGGGCAAGCTTGGTGGCCTGCTCGATATCGTTGGAGGCACCGGTGGTGATGGATCGGAACACCACTTCCTCGGCGGCGCGTCCGCCGGTAAGGGTGGCGATCTTGTTTTCCAGCTCTTCCTTGCTCATCAGGTAGTGGTTGCCCTCGTCCACCTGCATGGTGTAGCCCAGTGCGCCGGAGGTGCGGGGGATAATGGTGATCTTCTGCACAGGGGCAGAGTTGGATTGCTTGGCCGCCACCAGTGCATGGCCGATCTCGTGGTAGGCCACGATGCACTTTTCCTTGTCGGTGAGGATGGAGTTCTTCTTCTGGTAGCCTGCAATGACCACCTCGATGCTCTCCTCCAGATCGGCCTGCGTCACGCTCTTACGGCCTGCACGCACAGCGCGCAGAGCTGCTTCGTTGACAATGTTGGCAAGTTCCGCACCGGATGCACCGGAAGCCATGCGGGCCACAGTGTTGAAGTCGATGCCCGGGGCCAGCGCCACCTTTTTGGCGTGCACTTTCAAAATCTCTTCGCGGCCCTTAAGGTCGGGCAGCTCCACCGGCACACGGCGGTCAAAACGTCCGGGACGGGTCAGCGCCGGGTCCAGCGAATCCGGGCGGTTGGTAGCCGCCAGAATGATGACGCCGGTGTTGCTCTCAAAGCCGTCCATCTCGGTGAGCAGCTGGTTCAAAGTCTGCTCACGCTCGTCGTTGCCGCCGAGATTGCCGCTGTTGCGCTTCTGACCGATGGCATCGATCTCATCGATGAACACGATGCAGGGGGCCTTTTCCTTGGCCTGCCGGAACAGGTCGCGCACCTTGGATGCGCCCATGCCCACGAACATCTCCACGAATTCAGAGCCGGAAATGGAGAAGAACGGCACGTTGGATTCGCCTGCCACGGCCTTAGCCAGCATGGTCTTGCCGGTGCCCGGAGGGCCCACCAGCAGAATGCCCTTGGGCATGGATGCGCCAATGCTCTCGTACTTGCCGGGGTCGTGCAGGTAATCCACGATCTCCTGCAGGTTTTCCTTAGCTTCATCCTCACCGGCAACATCCGCAAAGCGGATGCCGTGGGTGGACTGCACATAGACCTTGGCATTGGATTTGCCCACGCCGCCGAACATCATGGACCCCGGGCCGCCGCCGGCCTTTTCCATCAGCTTTTTGTTCATCTGGTTGCCGATGAAGCTGAACAACAGGATGGGCAGCAGGAACCAGATCAGGAAATTGAGCATCGGCGACCCCTGCTCCACGATCTCGCTGGAAAACTGTGCTCCGGCATCATACAGGCGCTGGGTAAGCTCCGGGTCGTTCATCAGGCCGGTCTTGTAGACCTGCTTTTCCTCTTTATCGGTAAAAATGATCTGATTGGATTCGATATCCACACGGCCGATGTTCTTTTCCTCGGTCATGGTCATAAAGGTACCGTAGTCCACTTCCTCCACCTGACGCTCGCTCATCCACGGCAGCAGCACAAGGTTGAGCAGCAGCAGGACCGCCAGCACGATGGCGTAGTAGATCGCCAGCGGCTTTTTGGAAGGCTTGACTTCTTTCATGTGGCAATTCCTCCTTTGGTTCCTGATGCAAGTAGTATAGCACAGTAAAACCGGGCGCAACAGCAATTCGAGCACAACTTTCCAAAAACTTAGCAAATTGTTAACATTAACGCCTCGTGCATAATTTTGGAAAATTCTGCCCCTTATTTTGTGAAATTGTTTCATTTTGAGAATGAGTCAGATTGCTTGACACTGCCCGCGAATCATGCTAAACTTAGTCCACTTTGAAAAAAGCACAAATGCGTTGACGGGGAAAAAACGATTTTCTTCTGCGTACAGAGAGCCGCCGGGTGGTGCAAGGCGGGTGCAGAGGGTTTCGGTTACTGGCCCCTGAGCGGCAGGGCTGAACACACAAGTAGGCTCTGACGGATGTCCACCGTTACAAGGACAGCGATTCGCCGCAAAAAGCCGATCGTGCAAAGCGGCTGTGCCCAAAGGCGCAGCAAAGAGAGTGGTACCACGGGTGCCCTGTAGTTTGAACTTTACAGGCTCTCGTCTCTCAAGGTTTTCGCCTTGAAAGACGAGAGCCTTTTCGTATATCTGCCTTTTGGAAGCAGGCTTGCCCTCTCCGTCACGGCTTACGCCGTGCCACCTCTCCCAAAGTGAGAGGCCTTGGCAGTACGGCAAAGTTTTCGGTTTTGCCAAGGGCTCCCCCCTTGGGGGAGCTGTCGAACGAATGTGAGACTGAGAGGGCAAGGACGCTCACAAAGAGCATGGAGCAAGAAGTGTAAATTGTTTGGGAGGACGCGCAAATGATGGACGCAACCAAGTACGCTCCGGGTTACTACCCGGTACCCGCAGGCTATGACAGCTGGGTAAAGAAGGATCACATTGAAAAAGCCCCCGCATGGTGCAGTGTGGACCTGCGCGACGGCAATCAGGCCCTGATCGTGCCCATGAGCCTTGAGGAAAAGCTGGAGTTCTTCCGGATGCTGGTCAAGATCGGCTTCAAGGAGATCGAGGTGGGCTTCCCTGCCGCCAGCGACACCGAGTACGAGTTCCTGCGCACCCTGATCGAGAAGAACATGATCCCCGAGGATGTCACCGTGCAGGTGCTGACCCAGTGCCGCGACCACATCATCCGCAAGACCTTCGAGGCCGTCAAGGGCGCTCCCCGCGCGGTGATCCACTTCTACAATTCCACCTCTGTGGCCCAGCGCGAGCAGGTGTTCCACAAGAGCAAGGAGGAGATCAAGAAAATCGCCACCGACGGCGCAAAGCTGGTCAAGCAGCTCAGTCAGGAGTACGAGGGTAACTTCCTGTTCGAGTACAGCCCCGAGAGCTTTACCGGCACCGAGGTGGACTATGCGGTGGATGTGTGCAACGCCGTGCTGGACATCATGCAGCCCACCCCGGACCGCCCCATGATCATCAACCTGCCCGTCACCGTGGAAATGAGCATGCCGCATGTCTACGCAAACCAGATCGAGTACTGCGACAAGCACCTGAAATACCGCGACAGCGTGATCATCTCCACCCATCCCCACAACGACCGCGGCACCGGCGTGGCCTGCGCAGAGCTGGCCGTGCTGGCGGGTGCACAGCGGGTGGAGTGCTGCCTGTTCGGCAACGGCGAGCGCACCGGCAACGTGGACGCGGTGACGCTGGCCATGAACATGTACAGCCACGGCGTGGACCCCAAGCTGGACTTCTCCGATATGCCGGACATCTGCGCCACCTACGAGCGTGTGACCCGGATGCACATTTACGAGCGCACCCCCTACGCCGGTCAGCTGGTGTTTGCCGCCTTCTCCGGCAGCCATCAGGATGCCATTGCAAAGGGCATGGCCTACCGCAAGGAGCATGGCGAACACCGCTGGACCTGCCCCTACATCCCCGTTGACCCCCACGACATCGGCCGCACCTACGATGCCGATGTTATCCGCATCAACAGCCAGAGCGGCAAGGGCGGCATCGGCTTTGTGCTGGAACAGAACTTCGGCTACAACCTGCCGCCCAAAATGCGCGAGGCGCTGGGCTACAAGGTCAAGAGCGTTTCCGACCACAGCCACAAGGAGCTGAGCGCAAACGAGGTGCTGCACATCTTCGAGGATGCCTTTCTCAACCGCTGCAAGCCGCTCAACGTTCTGGAAGCCCACTTTGCACAGGTGGGCGGCATCACCGCCACCGTCACGCTGGAGCTGAACGGTCAGCGCAAAGTGGTCACCTCGGTGGGCAATGGCCGTCTGGACGCTGTGGCAAACGCCATCCAGAGCGCCACCGGCATGGAGTTCCACCTCGAGACCTACTCCGAGCACAGTCTGGACGAAGGCTCCACCTCCCGCGCTGCCTCCTATGTCGGCCTTGTCTGGGGCGATAACACCGTCACATGGGGTGCCGGTACGGATACCGATATCATCGTGGCTGGCATCAAGGCACTGGTGAGCGCCATCAATAATAAGTAAAAGCATTTTTTCGATAAAAGGAGAGTACCATCATGGGAATGACCCTGACGCAGAAAATTCTTGCCGCACATGCCGGTCTTGCCGAGGTCAAGGCAGGCCAGCTCATCAATGCAAAGCTGGACATCGTGCTGGGCAACGACATCACCACCCCCGTCGCCATCACCGAGTTTGAGAAGGCCGGCTTTACCCAGGTATTCGATAAAGATAAGATCTCCATCGTTCTGGACCACTACACCCCCTGCAAGGACATCAAGTCCGCCGAGCTGTGCCTGAAGGCCCGGAACTTTGCCCACAAGCACAACATCACCAACTTCTTCGACGTGGGCCACATGGGCGTGGAGCACGCTCTGCTGCCCGAGAAGGGCCTGTGCGCCCCCGGCGAGGTCATCGTGGGCGCCGACTCCCACACCTGCACCTATGGCGCGCTGGGCGCGTTCTCCACCGGCGTGGGCTCCACCGACATGGCCGCCGGTATGGCCACCGGCCTGCTGTGGTTCAAGGTGCCCGCCGCCATCAAAGTCACCTTGAAGGGCAAACTCCAGCCCTACGTCTCCGGCAAGGATGTGATTTTGCACCTGATCGGCGAGATCGGCGTGGACGGCGCCCTCTATCAGTCCCTGGAGTTTGCCGGGGAGGGGGTTTCCTCCCTGACCATGGACGACCGCTTCACCATCTCCAACATGGCCATCGAGGCCGGCGGCAAGAACGGCATCTTCCCCGTGGACGAGAAGACCATGGAGTATATCAACGGCCGGGTGAACCGCCCCTGCGAGGCCTTTGCCGCCGACCCAGACGCCGTTTATGACAGCGAGGTGGTCATCGACCTGAACACCCTGGAGCCCACTGTGGCCATGCCTCACCTGCCTGAGAACACCAAGGTGGTCTCTGAGGTGGCCGGTCTGCCCATTAACCAGGTGGTCATCGGCTCCTGCACCAACGGCCGCATCAGCGACCTGCGCTCCGCCGCCGCCGTCATGAAGGGCAAGAAGGTAGCCGACAACGTGCG
>OOAD01000802.1_pt1 | contig 20226 bp, 13 predicted proteins | sample 1671151 | NCBI WGS metagenome assembly OOAD01 (sample SAMN06348127, study PRJEB24527) | human gut metagenome | biome: human gut; feature: ankylosing spondylitis patient; material: feces | host: Homo sapiens | place: China | collected 2015-10
CCACCGAGATCTACACTCTTTCCCTACACGACGCTCTTCCGATCTACAATTACAGAATGTAGATTATTTATTGAAAGCAATCGATTTGGCAAATGTTTTAAAATGTAAAGCTTTTGTTGGTGTTGGTTCACAAGCAGAATGTGGTTTGGTAAACGGTTGTATTACTGCTAATACTAAGAGTAGTCCTCAAACGGCTTATGCTATTGCAAAAGTTATTTCTTATTATAAGGGATTAGAAAAATGTAATAAATATGGAATAAAGTTTTGCTGGCCGAGATTACTAAGTGCATATGGACCATATGATAGAGAACATACTCTTATTATGCAGCTAATAAAATGTGGAATTAAAGATGAAATTTTAGAGCTAACAGATGGAACCCAAATTTGGGATTATATTTATGTTGATGATGTCGCAGAGGCTTTATATCTTATAGCAAAAAATGGTGTGCATGGAAAAAAGTATCCATTAGGTTCAGGAATCGGAAGAAGTCTTCGTAGTTTTATTTATGAAATAGCGGAGACGTTAGAAAATAAAAATATCATTGAAGGAATTGGGAAAAAACCATATCAAGATGGACAAGTTATGAATTTAGTAGCTGATAGTTCAGAATTGTTAAAAGATACAGGATTTAAGTGCAGAGTTTCTTTTACAGATGGTATAAAAGCGACAATAGAATATATCAAACAAAAAAATTGTGAATAAATATATAATAGTAAAAGGGGGCTAAGTATGAATTTAGATTTTTATAAAAATAAACGAATTTTTATAACAGGACATAATGGATTTAAGGGAAGTTGGTTATGCCGCATTTTGCTTGGTGCTGGTGCTGATATCTGTGGCTATAGCTTACCGATAGAGGGAAAAGATAATTTATTTGAATTAGCAGATATAAAAGACCATATTCATGATATTAATGGTGACATTAGGGATTATAGTTTTTTACAAAGTACATTTAACGATTTTAACCCAGATGTTGTATTCCATTTAGCTGCGCAACCTATTGTAAGAGATAGTTATAAGGACCCTAAGTATACATACGAAACTAATGTAATGGGGACAGTTAACATTTTGGAATGCGTAAGAAATAGTGATTGTGTTCGCAGCTTTTTAAATGTAACAACGGATAAAGTATATAAAAATAATGAATGGTACTGGGGATATAGAGAAAATGAGGAATTGAACGGTTTTGACCCATATTCTAACAGTAAAAGTTGTTCAGAATTGGTAACGGACTGTTATAAAAAAAGTTTTTTTTCTAACAGAGATATAGCAATATCTACAGCAAGGGCAGGTAATGTTATTGGTGGTGGTGATTTTGCCAACGATAGAATAATTCCTGATTGTGTGAGGGCACAAATTGATAAGAAAATTATAGTGGTACGCAACCCTAAATCTATCAGGCCATATCAGCATGTTTTGGAAGCTGTATTTGCTTATTTATTGATTGCTGAGAATCAGTATAAGGACATTAGTATTGCGGGTTCATATAATGTTGGCCCAGATGATGAAAGTTGTGTTTCGACGGGTACACTGGTTTCTCTATTTTGCGATAAGTGGGGGAACGATGCGGTATGGGAAACTAAAGCAGAACTTAATGCTCCGCACGAAGCTAATTTTTTGAAACTAGATTGTTCCAAACTAAAAAGAACTTTTGGCTGGCAGCCTATATGGAATATAGCTGAAGCTGTACAAAGGACTTGTGATTGGACAAAAGTTTGGTTAGAGCACGGTAATATAAAAAATGAGATGAACACTGAAATAACTGATTACTATGAAGGGATGAAGGGAAATGTATTGGAATAATGAAGAAGAAGCAAGAAATGAAATTAAAGATATGGTAAAAAAATACTATAATCAGTTTAAGAAAAATAATAAAACTTTTAAGGCGGGCGATCGTATTACTTATGCTGCGAGGGTTTTTGATGAAAAAGAAATGTGTAATTTAACAGATGCGGCATTAGATTTTTGGCTTACAACCGGCCGATTCGCAGATGAATTTGAACAAAGATTTGCAAAATTTTTAAAAGTAAAGTATGCAAGTCTTGTTAACAGTGGGTCTTCTGCTAATTTAATTGCGTTTATGGCTTTGACAAGTAAGGAGTTAGGCGAACGGGGGATAAAAAAAGGTGATGAAGTAATAACTGTTGCATGTGGATTCCCGACGACAGTAGCTCCAATTATGCAATATGGAGCAGTTCCTGTTTTTGTTGATGTAAAATTACCGGAATATAACATAGATACTGATATGTTAGAACAGGCTTTAAGTGTTAAAACTAAAGCAGTGATGATTGCACATACACTCGGTAATCCATTTAATCTGAATGCTGTAAAGACATTTTGTGATAAACATAATTTGTGGTTAGTAGAAGATAATTGTGACGCACTGGGATCTAAATATCTTATAAATGGGGAATGGAAATATACTGGTACTATTGGTGATATAGGAACTTCGAGTTTTTATCCACCTCATCATATGACTATGGGAGAAGGTGGATGCGTTTATACAAATAATGCATTATTGCACCGGCTTATAAGAAGTTTGCGCGATTGGGGTAGGGATTGTGTATGTGCTTCTGGCCAAGATAATTTCTGTAAACATCGCTTTGACGGGCAATATGGTAAATTACCATTTGGATATGATCATAAATATGTTTATAGTCATTTAGGATTTAATTTAAAGGTAACAGATATGCAGGCGGCAGTTGGGTGTGCTCAATTGCAAAAAATACAATCTTTTATTGAAAAAAGAAAGTATAATTGGCAGTATTTGCGCAAAGGTTTAGATTCTCTTAAAGATAAACTTATATTACCTGAAGCGGAGGAAAATAGCCAACCTTCATGGTTTGGGTTTATTATTGCAATTAAAAAAGATAGTGGGTTGGAAAGAAATAAAATAACAAAATATCTTGAAGATAAAAATATTCAAACCAGATTATTGTTTAGTGGTAATTTAATAAAACATCCATGCTTTGATTTATATAATGAAAATATTGATTATAAGGTTATTGGAGAATTAGATGATACAGATTATATTATGAATAATGCTTTTTGGATAGGAGTATATCCAGGAATGTCAGAAGATATGCTGGATTATATGATAAAATGCATTTATGAATGCGCTGCGTAATTTTTTATGTTTAAACGTAGTTTAGCGAACCATATTTTACAACTTAATAGAGTTAAAGTTTTCTTTTTAACAGGCACTTCCCAATCTGGCAAAACAACACTGCTCAAACAACTTGATTCACCTAACCGCAAGTACGCTGACTTGGCGGAGCCTGCGATGCGCAGTATGGCTAATGATGAACCGGTACTGTTTTTGCAGAGGTATGTGCCGCCGGTGCTGATTGATAATATTCAGTACGCGCCGGAGCTTGTGCCGGTAATTAAGGATTATGCATTAAAGCATGGCAAACCGGGTGATTTTTGGCTGATTGCACCGAAAGAGGATGCGGAAACCGTTACCGCCATTATGCAGGAGTTTGGCGATAAGTTTGCCTGCCTGGAGCTTTGCGGTTTAAGCAGTGCGGAACTGGACGGTAGGGAAAGCGCGCCGTTTATACCCGATATGCAGCTGTTAGCAGGACGGATGCAAAAACCTGTTCCGCACAGCGTGGTGGAAATTTACGAACGCATTTGGCGCGGCAGCAAGCCTGCAATGTACAACGAAGACGCGGATTGGCAGGCGTTTTACGCTAAACTTGTGCAGGATATTTTGCAGCGTGACATCCGCAAGTTTATTCAGCTTAACGATGAGATGAAGTTTTACCGCTTTTTGTGTGCGGCGGCTTCGCAAACGGCAAAGCTGTTAAACTATGCCGTTATGGCGAAGGAAACAGGCATCAGCATACCGACCGCCAAGCAGTGGCTGGGCATTTTGGAAAAGATGGGGCTGGTGTACCTGCTTCAGCCTGCGGCGTTTGACGGCGTTAAGTATGTTGTTAAAACGGCGAAGCTGTATTTTACGGATACCGGCCTTGCGGCGTACTTGCTGCGCTGGAATACTGCAGACGCGCTGGAAATGGGCGCAATGAGCGCGGAGTTTTTTGAAACATGGGTTATCGGCGAGGTGTATAAAAGTTTTGCTAATAGCGGGCAGAAAGCGCCGCTGTACTACTACCGCAATTTTAATGGCAAAGAGGTTGAACTTTTAATTTTACACAACGGTGTGCTGTACCCGTGCGTCATCAGCAAAAGCGCGCAAGTGCAAAAAATGTACAAGCGTTTTAACATAATAGAAGCGGCGTTTGGTGGCTGTACAGAAGTTAAAACAACAACCGGCAGTGTCATTTGCTTTGTGCCTGAGTTCGGCATTGATAAAAACAACATTATGTATATTCCTGCGTGGATGATTTAAGCCTTGCATAAGCAGGGCTTTATTTTTATGCTTAATTTTACCTACACCTTTGCTTGTGGTATAATATATTATTAGATTTATTGAACGAAAGGAACAAACATGGCAGATAAATTTTTAGTTATAGATGGCAGCAGCCTGATTCACAGGGCGTTTTTTGCCCTGCCGCCGCTGACGACACAGAGCGGTGTGCATACGGGCGCTGTGTACGGTTTTTGCAATATGCTTTTGCGTCTGCTGGCGGACGTACAGCCCAAGTGGCTGGCGGTAGCGTTTGACAAAAGCCGCAAAACCTTCCGTACGGAGATGTTTGCCGATTACAAAGGGCAGCGCAAACCGACGCCGAGTGAACTGTCGGAGCAGTTTCCGCTGGCGCGCAAGGTGCTGGAGGCAATGAACATTGCCGTGCTGGAACTTGATAACTACGAGGCGGACGACATCATCGGTACGTTTGCCGTACACGCGCCGCAGGAAGCGGACGTGATTATTGTAACGGGCGACCGCGACGAACTTCAGCTTTTAAGCAGCCGCACAAGCGTATATTTTACCAAACGCGGCATTTCGGACCTTAAAATTTACACGCCGGAAGTTTTCGCGGAGGAATATGAAGGCCTTGAACCGAAGCAGCTTATCGACCTGAAAGGGCTGATGGGCGATACTTCGGATAATATTCTCGGCATACCGGGCGTTGGCCCCAAAACAGCTCTTAAGCTGATTGGCGAGTACGGCAGTGTGGAAAATGTACTGGCTAACGCCGATAAAATCAGCGGCAAGGCACTGCGCGAAAAAGTGCAGAACAACAAAGAATCGGCGCTGCTTTCCAAAAAACTGGCAACAATTTTTACTGATGTGCCGGTTGATGCGGATTTGGCAAATTATGAATTAAAAGCATTAAAGCCGGAAGCGCGCGAATTGCTTGCCGGGTTGGAATTCCGCAATATGTACGACCGTTTTAATGCCGTTATGGGCGCGCCGGAAGGTGATTTCAGCCTGTTTGGAGACTTTGTGGAAGAAAAGCCTGCCGGGCTGTCGGAAGAAGTTGTAAAAAGTGCCGACGATGCGGAAGCGTTGTTTAAGCTTATCGCCGTAAGGCGCGAAGTTACGCCGCTTACTGTACAAATTGGCGGTACGCTGCCGGATTTATATTTTAAACGTGCGGAGCTTTTATGTGATGGGCGCGTTTATATTTTTGAAGGCGAGTGCCCCGGCTGGCAGCAGTTTTATAACTGGCTGGCAAATGAAACCTGCCAAAAAGCCTGCTGCGACAGTAAAGAGATTATAAAAACCGCTTTGTGCCTTGGTGTTGAAGCGCGCGGCATAACGGATGATATTGCCATTGCCGCATACCTTATTGACCCTGCGCGCAGCGAATACAGCATTAAAACTGTCGGCGGAGCGTACCTGACGCAGGAGTATGCGCAGGAATGCAAAGCAGTTGCCGAACTTGTGCCTGTTCTGCGTGCCAAACTTGCAGAACACGAACAGATAAATTTATACGAAGAAATGGAGCTGCCGCTGGCACGCACGCTTGCCAAAATGGAACTGGCAGGCATTAAGCCGGATGCGGCGCTTTTGGATAAATTAACCAAAGAAATGGCGGCGCAGATTGCAGCGCTTGAAATTTTGGCGGTAGAGCAGGCCGGAGAAAGCTTTAATTTAAAATCTACCAAGCAGCTTGGTGTTATTTTATTTGAAAAGCTGGGCCTGCCGGTCATTAAAAAAACTAAAACAGGTTATTCCACGGATGTATCAGTTTTGGAGCAGCTGCGCAACGAGCATCCGCTGGTGCGGACGATTTTGGAACACCGCAAGCTGACGAAGCTTCATAGCACTTACCTTGAAGGGCTGCGACCGCTGATTAATAGCGTTACAGGGCGTATACATACGCATTTTCAGCAGCTTGTTACTGTTACCGGCCGTTTGAGCAGCACCGACCCGAACTTGCAGAATATTCCTACCCGCACGGAACTTGGCAAAAAAATACGCGAAATTTTTGTGCCGGGCGAAGGTTATGATTACTTGTTAAGCTGCGATTATTCACAGGTAGAACTGCGCGTGCTGGCGCATATTGCGCAGGATGAACTGCTTTTGGAAAGCTTCCTGCACGGGCAGGATGTACACGCACGCACGGCTGCGGAAGTGTTTGGCGTGCCGCTGGACGAAGTTACCGGCACCATGCGTACGCGCGCCAAAGCAGTAAACTTTGGCATTGTATACGGCATCAGCGATTTTGGGCTTGCCAAACAGCTTGATATCAATCGCGGCGAGGCGGGCAGATATATTGAAAATTATCTTGGACGCTACACCGGCGTTAAAAAATATATGGATGATATGGTGGCGAGCGCCAAAAAGCAGGGCTATGTGCAGACGCTGTTCGGGCGCAGGCGTTACCTGCCGGATATTAACAGCCGCAACTTTAACCTGCGCGGCTTTGCGGAGCGCACCGCCATTAACACGCCGATACAGGGCACAGCGGCGGACATTATAAAAATTGCCATGGTTAACGTGCAGAAAATGCTGGAACAGGGCGGTTATAAAAGCCGCATACTGCTTCAGGTGCACGACGAACTTTTGCTTGAAGTTACGGAGACCGAACGCGAAGAAGTTGGCGCACTTGTAAAACAAACTATGGAAAGCGCCGTAAAACTCAGCGTACCGCTGATTGCCGATGTTAACTACGGCGTAAACTGGGCAGACGCCAAATAGGGAGGAATTACCATGCCGGAAATGCCGGAGGTGGAGCAGGTACGCAAAACCCTGCTTCCGCATATTAAGGGCAAAACCATTAAAAATATAGAAATTAACCTTGCAAGGCTGATAAAATATCCTTCGCCGGAAGAATTTATTGCTGGTTTAACGGGCAAAACCATTTTAGATGTAGGGCGCCGCGGCAAATATCTGGTGCTGAAAACAGGCGAAAACCAGAAGCTGATTGTGCATTTGCGCATGACCGGCAGCCTGATTGCGCAGGATGCAGATAAGCCGGAACCGCCTTACGCCAAAATTAAATTTGAACTGACGGACGGCGTAACCATGTGGTTCTGCGATATACGCACCTTTGGCACGCTGTACCTTGTTACCAATGATGACGCGTATATTGAAGGCTACGAAACTTTAGGCCCCGAGCCTTTAAGCGAAGGCTTTACGGCCGGTTATATGCGCCCGGTTATAGCCAAAAGCAGAAAGCCTATAAAAACTCTGATTTTGGAGCAGACTTTTATCGCAGGGCTGGGCAACATCTACGCCGACGAGTGTCTGGCGTTATCCGGCATTTTGCCGATGCGCACGGCCAACACGCTGACGGACGAAGAAATTGACCGCCTGCACGACGCCATAAACAAAGTTATTGCGCAGGGCATTGCCAACCGCGGCACAACCTTCCGCGATTACAAAGACGGCGAAGGCAACAAGGGCGATAACCAAAACCATTTGCTGGTATATGGGCGCAAAGGCTTGTGCTGCAAAATGTGCGGCGGCGAACTTTTGGGCACTAAAGTAGGCGGGCGCGGCACAACATACTGCCCGCACTGCCAAAAATAAAACGGTGAAAAAATGAAAGTAATAGGTTTAACAGGGGGCATAGCCTCCGGTAAAAGTACAATTGCAAATTTACTGCGCAGCCTTGGCGCGCCTGTGTTTGATGCCGACGCTGAAAGCCGCGCTCTGGTTGTCAAAGGGCGTGCTGCGCTTAACGAAATAGTCCTTACCTTTGGCATTGAATACCTTACGGATGGCGGCGAACTTAATCGCCCCAAAATGGCGGAACTTGTTTTTCACGATAAAGAAGCGTTGAAAAAACTGGAAGCAATCATCCATAAAAACGTACTGGCTGCAGCGCAGAACTTTCTGGCGGAATGCCGCAGTAAAAATCTGCCGGCGGCAGTGCTTGACGTACCGCTTTTAATTGAATGCGGCTGGTATAAAGATGTGGATGCTGTGTGGCTTGTTGCCGTAGACAGCGAAACGCAGATAGAACGTGCCATGGCACGCAGCAACATGACGCGCGAAGAAGTTAAGGCACGCATTGCAGCGCAGATGACACTGGAAGAAAAAAAGGCTTATGCCAGCCTTGTAATTGATAACAGTGGCACCTTTGCCGAAACGGAAAAAGCCGTTGCCGCAGCATGGAAAAATTTTACGGCGGAGGCATAAGTTGGGCAGGCGGAAAAAGAAAAAATTTATCGACAGATGGTGGATAAAATTCTTAATGGTTGCTGCCGCCATTTTTCTCATCGGAGAAGCCGGTATGAAAATATGGAGCAGCGAAGCCGTGCAGACGCGCTTTGTTTATATGTGGCCCTACCAGAACGAAATTTTGGAGTACAGCTCCAAAAACAAAATTGACCCATTTTTGGTTGCGGCAGTCATTAAAAATGAAAGCGGGTTTGATACGGAAGCCGTATCGCACGCCGGTGCCGTGGGGCTGATGCAGATTATGCCGGAAACCGGCGAATGGATTGCTTCGCAGATGGGGCTTGACCATTTTGACTTGAAAGCTTTGCGCAGGCCGGAATATAACGTGCGGCTTGGCTGCTGGTATCTGGGCGAGCTGGAATATGAATTTCAGCGCAACTGGGTGCTGATGATGATTGCCTATAACGCCGGGCGCGGCAACACGCGCGCATGGATGCAGGAAAATGGCTGGAACTATGATTTTAACCGTATTGAAGATATACCTTACCCGGATACGCGCGAGTATGTAAAAAAAGTTTTGCGCGACCGCGACAAATATTATCTTTATTATAAAAATAAAATAAAAAACTATTGACAGATTGATTTTTGCGCGCTATAATAATCAATGTTGACGCGGTAGTGGCGGAACGGCAGACGCGCTAGCCTCAGGAGCTAGTGGGGGCAACCCCGTGGAGGTTCAAATCCTCTCTACCGCACCATTTAATTTAATAGCAATACCCCAATGCGGTTGTGGCGGAACGGCAGACGCACCATCTTGAGGGGGTGGCGGGGAGACCCGTGTGGGTTCAAATCCCACCAACCGCACCAAAAATGCAATGAAGCAGCTTGTAAAACAGGCTGCTTTTTTTATGCCCAAATGAATAAAACAATGGGCATTAGCTTAAAAACGCCGGTATTTGTGCAGGTTATTTTTCTTTTAACTTGTGGACAAAGCATGCCTGCAATGGTATAGTATATTAGGTATTGCGCAGGGGCAGTAAAAAAGCTGTCTGTCCTCAAAAAAGATATTTTTGGAAGGTGGTACAATCAATGGAAAAATCTGTTAAGCAAAACACATCCACTCCTGTGGACGCGGACTATTCGCTGGAGGCCGTGCCCGATTCAGCACGCAAAGGCTTCTGGCAGATGTTCTTCGTTATGCTGGGGTTTACGTTTTTTTCTGCCAGTATGAGCGTAGGCGCCAAATTGGGTAATGGGCTCGATTTATCAGGCTTTGTATGGGCGTGCCTGATTGGCGGCATTATCCTGTCGGCTTACTGCGGTGTACTGGCTTTTATTGGGTCTAAAACCGGTTTGAATATGGACTTGCTTTGCCGCCGTACTTTTGGCAGCAAGGGCTCTTATCTTTCGTCTGCTATTTTGGGCTTTACGCAAATCGGCTGGTTTGGCGTAGGCGTGGCAATGTTTTCCATTCCCGCGGCGGAACTTATGGGCATGAACGAATGGACTCTGACCATTATTGCCGGCCTTTTAATGACGGCAACTGCAGCAACCGGCATGAAGGCTCTGGAAATTGTCAGCTATATTTCCGTTCCGCTTATCATTATTCTAGGCGTTTATTCCATGGTTACTGCTGCCGCAGAAGGCGGTGGGCTGGCTTACATTTTTGCGCAGTCTGCCGGGCAGATTACTCTGTTTACCGGTATTGGCTATGTTATTGGCTCTTTTATTTCCGGCGGTACTGCAACGCCTAACTTTATCCGTTTTGCCAAAAACAGCAGCATTGCTGTGTGGACTACGGTTATTGCCTTCTTTTTAGGCAACACGCTGATGTTCTGCTTTGGCGCGGTTGGCGGCGCTTATACCGGTAAGGATGATATTTTCTATGTTATGATTGCGCAGGGCCTTGCCATTCCGGCTTTGATTGTACTTGGCGCCAATATCTGGACTACCAATAATAATGCTCTTTACACCGGCGGCCTTGCCATTTCCAATATTTCCAAAGTACGCATGAAATGGACTACTTGGATTTCCGGCATTATCGGCACGGCGCTTGCAATCTGGCTTTATTACAATTTTGTAAGCTGGCTCAGCATTCTTAACTGTGCTCTGCCGCCGATTGGCATTATCGTTATTTTAGATTATTTCTTTAACCATAAAAAATTCGGCAGCGATTTTAACGAATATACCATTAACTGGTTCAACATTGCCGGTATTATAGTGGGCGCTGCCTGTGCAAACCTGCTGCAGTGGGGCATTGCCGCCATTAATGCCATGGTGGTTGCTGCTGCATTCTTTTTTATCGGCGAAATGCTTGGCAAAAATAAATAATAACTGTAAAGAAAGGATGAATTGTTATGCTGCTGCAAAAACTGTATCTGGCAAATGCCACGGAAACGGTAGATATCCGCGTTACGGACGGTAAATTTGCCGCTATTGCTCCTCAGCTGGAAGCGCTGCCCGGTGAAGAAGTGGTTGATTGCTGCGCCGGTAAAATGGTGCTGCCGCCTTTCGTGGAATCGCACGTACATCTCGATACCTGCCTTACGGCAGGCCGCCCGCACTGGAATTTATCCGGCACGCTGTTTGAAGGCATTCAGCGCTGGGAAGAATATAAGCCTTTCCTTACCAAACAGGAAGTAAAAGACCGTGTAAATAAGGCGCTTCGCCTGCAGGCAGGCAACGGCATTCAATATGTGCGCACCCATGTAGATATTAATGACCCGGAACTGACCGCTCTGCGTGCAATTTTGGAGCTGCGCGAGGAAGTTAAGGATTATATTGACATTCAAATTGTAGCTTTCCCTCAATACGGAATTTTAAGTTACCCCAACGGCAAAGGCCTGCTTGAAGAAGCACTGAAAATGGGTGCCGATGCTGCCGGTGCCATTCCGCATTTTGAATTTACCCGCGAATATTCTGTTGAATCGCTTAACATCTGCTTTGAACTGGCGCAGAAATACGGCAGGCTGATTGACGTACACTGCGATGAAATTGACGACGAGGCCTCTCGCGGGCTGGAAACTGTTGCCGCCCGCGCTTATGAAACGGGCATGGGCGATATGGTAACGGCTTCGCACACTACCGCCATGCACAGCTATAACAATGCTTATATGATTCGTTTGATGCGACTTTTGAAAATGTCCGGCATCAACTTTGTAGCAAATCCGTGCGTTAATGTTCATTTGGGCGGCCGAGCTGATACTTACCCCAAACGCCGCAGCATGACGCGCGTAAAAGAAATTACTGCCGAAGGCATTAATGTTTCTTTCGGCTCGGATGATATTTTTGACCCATGGAACCCGCTTGGCAATGCTAATATGCGTGACCAGGTATTTATGGGGCTGTATACCGGGCATATGCTTGGCTATGAAGAAATTTGCAATTCTTATAAATTTGTTACCGAAAATGCTGCCCGCACCCTGCATTTGGGCGATGCTTACGGCATTGCGGTCGGTAAAGATGCAAACTTTATTATTCTTGACGCCAAAAACTGGTATGACGCATTAAACAACAATGCGCCGGTGCTGCGCAATTACCGCAAAGGCAAACTTATTGCTTCCACCGCGCCGGTAGATAAAAAAGTGTATTTCTAACTGAGCCGCCAATTAGTGCCAAGTGATAGCGAAGGCAATAATTGTGCCAGCGAAGCTACGCAAATTTTGCGATTGAATAATGAGCAAAATTTACGAACCTTTAACAGAAAAAATCAAAAGGGTTATACTTTTCAGCATTTTTAAAATCTGCGGCTTCGTCGATTCCGTCCGGGCATGGCATCGGACTCTCGTAGGTTATTGTTAGAAATTAAGCCGCCGCCGTTTTAACTGCTGCTTCACAGCACAACCCTTTTGGATTTTTGAACAAACTGGCTGCCAATAAAATAATTTAAATAATAAAAGCCAAAGCATTGCTTAAAGTAGTGCTTTGGCTTTTTACTTATTTGTAGTTTATGGCTAATTACTTGCCGCCATGCTCACGCTTCCAGCGCTTTATTTCATCAAGCCGTGCTTTTACACGTGCTTCCAGCCCTTGCGTTGTTGGTTTGTAATATTCCGTTCCCACGAGCGAATCTGGCAGGCACTGCATATTGGTAATTTTTTCTTCCGTGTTGTGCGCGTATTGGTAGCCCTTGCCGTAGTTAAGTTCCTGCATCAGTTTTGTGGGCGCATTGCGGATAACAAGCGGTACAGGCTCTGCCAGCATTTTGGCGGCGTCGCGCTTGGCGTGTTCATACGCCATATAAAGTGCGTTGGATTTTGGCGCGACCGACATATACACCACAGCCTGCGTTAAATGCACGCTGCATTCCGGCATGCCAATAAAATGGCAGGCGTGGTAGGCGGCAACGGCAATTTCCAGTGCTTTGGGGTCGGCAAGGCCGATATCTTCGCTGGCAAAGCGCGTAACGCGCCGCGCTATGTAAAGCGGGTCTTCGCCTGCTTCCAGCATGCGTGCCAGCCAGTACACGGCGGCGTCAGGGTCGCTGTTGCGCATGGATTTATGCAGTGCGGAAATTAAATTATAATGTTCTTCGCCTGTTTTATCGTACAGCAGCGATTTTTTTGAGGTGCATTGTTCCAGGGTTTCGCGTGTTACCGTTGTTGCGCCGCCTGCGTCCATATCGCCGTTTAATACTGCCATTTCTAAGGTGGAAAGCGCCGTGCGGGCGTCGCCGTTGGCAAACACGGCAATCATTTCCAAAAGTTCTTCTTCAATGTTAATTTTCTGGGTGCCAAAGCCTTTTTCATCTGTTAAGGCACGTTTTAAAAGCTGTACAAGCTCGTCTGTTTTAAGTTCCTGCAAAACAAAAACTTTGCAGCGGCTTAATAATGCGCTGTTAACTTCAAACGAAGGGTTTTCCGTAGTTGCGCCTATTAAAATAATGCTGCCTTTTTCCACAAAGGGCAAAAACGCATCCTGCTGCGCTTTGTTAAAACGGTGTATTTCGTCTACAAAAACAATGGTTTTTTCGCCGTAACGGCGGTTTTCTTCCGCTTTCTGCATTACGCTGCGTATTTCTTTAATGCCGCTTGTAACGGCTGAAAAATCAATAAACGCCGCTTTGGTTGTGTTGGCAATAATCCGCGCCAGCGTGGTTTTGCCCACGCCGGGAGGCCCCCAGAAAATCATGGAGGAAATCTGGTCGCTTTCAATTAAACGGCGCAGCACTTTGCCCTTGCCCAAAAGGTGGGTCTGGCCAACGTATTCTTCAAGCGTTTTGGGGCGCAGCCTTGCCGCCAGCGGCTGTGATAAATTGTTTTCAAAAAGTGACATTGCTTCCATAATTTCGCCTCCCAAAGCCATTATAATTCGCCGCAGAATTAAGCGCAAGCAGAATTTATTAAGCAATTTTACACAATTGTTTCATTAATGCAAGGATATTTGTTTGCTAAAACAGTTTAAAAAGTTATATAATTAAAATAACTTATACTTGCAGAAGGTTGGGTGCGTACTATGGATTGGCATAACCGTAATATGAAAATTTTAATCGGCATTTGCATTGCCGTTGTTTTAATTGTTTGTTACCGTATTTTTGATAATATACAAACGGAGCGAGCCCGTGCGGAAAGGATGTCGCGCGTGCAGGCTGTGGCAGTTGTTACGGCAAAGCCGGAGCGCAGGACGATTACCCCGCTTTTGGAGTTCAGCGGCAGCCTTGACCCTGAGTGGCAGGCAGATGTTGCCGCCAAGGTTGACGGGCGTGTGGAGCGCGTATATGTTAATGAGGGCGACCGTGTAACCAAAGGGCAGGTGCTGGCGGAACTGGAACAGCGCGATACTGACGCTGCCCTGCGTGAAGCGCGCGGCAATTACATGGACGCGCAGACAAATCTCCGCAAGGCTGAGCGCGACCTTGAACGTTACAGCGCTTTATATAAACAGGGTGCGGTTTCCGAACAGGTTGCAGACGATTACGCTTTTGCGCGTGACAACGCAGCTGCCAAGCTGGATGCAGCCCGAGGAACCGTGCAGGCTATGGAATCGCAGTTTGAAGGTACTGTAATAACAGCCCCGGCTGACGGCATTATCTCCAAACGCTACCATCAGGAGGGGTATTACGCAACTGCGGGCACACCGCTTTTTGCCATTGCCGATATCAGCGTTTTAAAAACCGTTATTAATATTCCGGAAGGCAATATCAGCGGCGTATCCGTTGGCAACGAAGCCGAAATAGAACTGCCTGCCTTTGCCGGGCATAAAATTATCGGCAAAATAACGCGCATTGCCCCTGTTGCCGATTTACCTGCGCATACCTTTGCCGCCGAAGTAAGTGTTGACAACACCGAAGGGCTTTTGGCAGGCGTTTTTGCAACGGTAAAGCTTACCGCGCAGCCCAGGCAGAATGTACTTACAATACCGGTTTATGCCATTGTAATGCGTGATGACCAGAAAACCGTATTTATTGTGGAAGACGATAACACCGTGCGCCGCCAGGTGCTTGACATTGGCTATACGGACGATGAAGTTGCCGAAGTTTTAAGCGGCCTGAAAGGCGATGAAGTAATTGTAACCGAAGGCCATAACAAGCTGCGCGAAGGCAGCAAGGTAGTTACTGATAAGGCAGGTAATTAATTATGATAGAGACTTTTATCCGCCGGCCGGTTTTTACTACCATGTTTATTTTGCTGCTGGTAGTGTTCGGCATCCGCTGCTACCCGGAAATCGGCGTAGATTTGAACCCTGACGTTGATATGCCTATCGTCAGTGTGCGCGTTACTTACGACGGCGCTTCGCCGGAAGAAATGGAAACGCTTATTACCAAGCCGATAGAAAACCGCGTCAGCCAGGTTGCAGGTTATAAAACAATTTCTAGTACCGTGCTTGAAGGCTACAGCGAAACCGTACTGGAGTTTAACATGGGCGTAGACCCGCAGGCTATGGCCAGCGAAGTGCGCGAAAAGGTTGCCAGCGTGCGCAACCGTCTGCCGGACGATATCGACGAACCGGTAGTACAAACGGTTGATTTAACCTCCCAATCTATTGTTGCGTACACGTTTTCTTCCGAATCGCGCAGCCGCGGCGAAATACGCCGTTTAATAGAAGACAGCATTCTTGACGAAATGCAGATGGTTGAAGGCGTTGCCGAAGTAACTGCGGTAGGCGCCAGCCAGCGTGTAATACGCCTTGTGGCAAAGCCCGACAAATTAATGGAATACGGAATTTCGTTTCAGGACCTGCTGCAGAAGGTAGATGACGAAAACTACAATACACCGGGCGGCAAAGCCAGAAACCACGACATGGAAATAACCGTGCGTACCATTGGCAAATACAGCAATATCGACGATATTAAAAAAGTTGTTATTGCCAACCATAACGGCAAAGCCGTGTACATTGGCGATGTGGCGGACGTTATTGACGGCTGGGAAGATGAAGACACCTTCGCCAGTGCCAACGGTGTGCCCTGCGTTATGACCTTCGTGCGCAAACAATCCAAAACCAACACGGTTGATGTTACCGACCGCGTTAACGCCAAAATGGAAGAACTTAAACAGCGCGTAATTCCGCCAGATATTAAGGTTGATATTGTGCGCGACCAGTCTACCTACGTACGCGAAAACATTGCCGACGTGTGGAACACGATTTTCTTCGGCGGCGCGCTGGCGCTGTTTATAACTTATATGTTCCTCGGCAACTTCCGTGCCACCATTATCGGCGGCCTGTGCATACCAACATCAATAATTGCAACCTTCTTTATGATGAAGGCAATGGATTTTACCTTAAACAACATGTCGCTGATGGCGCTGAGCCTTGCAGTAGGCATTTTGATAGACGACGCGATTGTTGTAATCGAAAATATTTTCCGCCATATCGAAATGGGCAAAACGCCGTTTGTGGCAGCCAAAGAAGCAACGCAAGAAATTTCCCTGGCAATACTGGCAACATCGCTGTCGTTAATGGCAGTGTTTGTGCCGGTTGGCAGCATGGGCGAAATTATCGGCCAGTATTTTAAACAGTTTGGTTTAACGGTTGCCTTTGCCATAGCGTTTTCCACTCTGGTAGCGTTTTCGCTTACGCCAATGGTTTCCGCCTACTGGCTGAAAGAAGAAAAGCCGGGCGAAAGCCACCGCAACAAATATGTGCAGCTGGCGCTTGATAAATTTGAAGCGGGCTTTCAGATTTTCCGTGGTTTGTACAGCGGCATTATGGAAGCGGCGCTGAACAATCCCAAAAAAGTTATTGCCGCCGGTATAGTTTCGCTGGCAATGAATATTGTGCTGCTGCCGTTTGTAGGTACGGAATACCAGCCGACATACGATTCCGGCGAGTTTACCGTTAATTTTAAAGCGCCTATCGGCACCAGTATGGAAAAAACGGTAGCACTGGCAACGCCTTTGCAAAAAGAAATAACGGCTATGCCGGAAGTAAAAATAGCGGCGCTGAATATCGGCAACGGGCGCAACCCGGTAAACCAGGGCTCTATTGATATCCGCCTTGTGCCGAGCAATGAGCGTGACCGCACCATGCAGCAGATTATGGATGACCTGCGTGCCGAAGTGCGCAGCGTTCAGGGGCTGAGCGTTACGGTAGTGTCCAATCAGGGGCGCGGCCGCGGCGACAGCAGGCCGGTACAGATTGGCCTGCGCGGCAGCGATATTAAGCAGTTAAAAGAATACGCGCTGGAGCTTGCCGATTTGGTGCGCAAGGTTCCGGGCGCAACAGATGTTGATATTTCCGATTCGGACGAACAGCCGGAAATTTTAATCAGGCTTGACCAGGCGCGCGCCAGCCTTTTAGGGTTCGATTCTTATTCCGTCGGTGAAGTTGTGGAAATGGCCTTTATGGGCAAAAGCACAGGCAACAGCTTTACAATCGGCGATAATGACTACGATATTATTTTGCAGCTGCCGGAAAGCAAGCGTACCGATATTAATGACGTTAAAAATCTGCGCGTATCTTCGCTGGACGGGCAGTTCATCCGCCTGGGAGATGTTGCCGACATAAGCCTTGGCAGCGGCCCGACGCGAATTGAACGCGAGGACAAGCAGCGTCAGATTGTTGTTTACGCCAACACGGTAGGCACATCTCCGGGCGAACTGATTGCCAAAATACAAAACGAGCTGATACCAAGCATGAATATGCCGCAGGGCTACAACTACAAGCTGATTGGTGAAGCCGATACAATGTCGCGTTCGTTTAACGAAATTGTTAAGGCCATTGTGCTGGCGGTTGTAGTTGTTTATATGGTTCTGGCGGCACAGTTTGAAAGCTTCAGCCAGCCGGTAATTATTATGGCTTCGCTGCCGTTTGCGGTAGTGGGCGCCGTGCTTGGCCTTTTAATGGCGGGGCAGACGGCCAACATGATGAGTATGATTGGCTTTACCATGCTTTTGGGGCTTGTTACCAAAAACGCTATTTTGCTGATTGACTATGCCAACCAGCAGCGTGAAAAAGGGCTTGATATACGCAGCGCAACGCTGGAAGCCTGCTCGCTGCGCCTGCGCCCGATACTGATGACAACGCTTTCAACCATTTTAGGCATGCTGCCTATAGCCATGGGCATCGGCGAAGGCGCGGAGCTGCGCCAGTCCATGGGCGTGGTGCTTGTTGGCGGCCTTATCACTTCAACCATGCTTACCCTTCTGGTTGTGCCGGTTGTGTATATGGAATTTGAAAAATGGAAAGAAAAACATTATAAACCTGCCGGAGAGGCAAACGTATAATAAACGGGGCTCTGCAAATTGCAGGGCCTTTTGTATTATCTGTTACAAAATAAATGAAAATCACTTGTGCCATTCCTCTTTAATCTTGTATAATAAATGTAAAGTATAAGTAAAAATTAAGTTAAACAACTTACAGGAGGGCTTATGGTTTACTTTTTCGGATTTTTGGGAGGACTGGCGTTATTTTTATACGGCATGCAGCTTATGGGCGAAGGCCTGCAGCGTGCCGCAGGCGAGAAGCTGCAAAAAATACTGGAAAAGCTGACAGGCGTTCTGCCGGTGGCTGTTGCGCTTGGCGCCGTTGTAACAGGTATTTTGCAGTCGAGCAGTGCCACAACGGTAATGACGGTTGGTTTTGTAAACGCGGGGCTGATGAATTTAAAGCAGGCCTTTGGCGTTGTAATGGGTGCCAATATCGGTACAACCATGACGGCGCAGCTTATTGCATTTAAACTTACCGATTATATCACTCTGTTTCTTGCTATCGGTTTTGCCGTGCATCTTCTGGCAAAACGCCAGCGCGGCAAATATATCGGCCAGGTAATTTTGGGCTTCGGCATTTTAATGCTGGGCATGGAAATGATGAGCGATTCCGTAATGCCGCTGCGCGAATACCAGGGCTTTATTGATTTTATCGGCCGCTTTTCCGATAACCCGATTCTCGGCGTGGGCGTAGGCCTTGTAATGACCATGGTAATTCAGTCCAGCAGTGCAACCATCGGCGTTTTAATTGCCATTGCCAATCAGGGGCTTATTCCGCTGGAAGGCGCAATTCCCGTGCTTCTGGGCGATAATATCGGCACCTGCATTACGGCGGTGCTTGCTTCGCTGCGCGCCAATATTACGGCCAAAAGAGTAGCGCTGGCGCATGTAATGTTTAACTTTATCGGCAGCATTATTTTTATAACCTTTATGGGGCTGTTTATAAAACTGGTGCTGGCAATTTCCCCGGCGGACGATATTGCCCGCCAGATTGCCAACGCGCATACGGCGTTTAACGTGGTAAATACGCTGCTGTTTATGCCGTTTACCGGTTTATACATTAAATTTATAGAAAAATGCCTGCCGGGCAAAGGCGAAATTATTTCGCGCAAACCTGCATATCTTGATGAGAAAATGCTGGTAACTCCTTCCATTGCCATGGGGCTTGCCGTTAAGGAAATTGTACGCATGGGCAACATGGCGCGCCATAATGTTGAAGTTGGCATGCAGGCACTGGAAGACAAGGACGAAAATAAAATTAAATACGTGCTGGAGCATGAACCTGTAATTGATGCGCTTGAAGAAGACATAACCCGTTACCTTACCAAAATGAGCGAAAAGGAAATGGGCGCAGAGCTTTCGGCAATGCATACAAGGCTGCTGCACGCCTGCACGGATATTGAACGTATCGGCGACCACGGCGAAGCGCTTGCCAAAGATGCACGCCGCATGTTTGAAGACGATGTTAAATTCAGTGAAGAAGCCAAAAGCGAACTGCGCGCTTTGGGCGAACTGGTTATGCAGGCCAGCGGCAAAGCCATGGAAGCGCTTGCCAATAACGATAAGGTGCTGGCGCAGGAAGCGTGGGATATTTGCCGTCAGGTTAAAAAAGCGCAGAAAGAAATCCGCAAAAACCATATTGTGCGCCTTAACGAAAAACGCTGCGACCCTGTTGCCGGGTTTATGATGATGGAAATTTTAATAAACCTGAAGCGCGTTTCCGACCATTCCAAAAATATAAGCCAGATTGTTTTGGGAATTTTTTAAAATTAATTAAAAAAGTTGTTGACAATGTGTGTACCTGATGATATTATATACAAGTCGCCGCGGTAAGCGGTAACAAATAAGACTTAAAACACCAGATAAATACTGGGTTTGAGCGATACAGATCTTTGATAACTGAATAGAAAGACAACCTTGAAATTCTTTGAGAATTTTAAAATGATTCATTAATGAATCTTGCGAGTATCGAAAGATACACGAACCTAAACAGTAAGTTTTGGTAAAACTATTTAAGCTAGTTAGTTTATAACTGACGAGGCAAACTTTTTATGAGAGTTTGATCCTGGCTCAGGATGAACGCTGGCGGCGTG
>OOAD01000806.1_pt1 | contig 20163 bp, 17 predicted proteins | sample 1671151 | NCBI WGS metagenome assembly OOAD01 (sample SAMN06348127, study PRJEB24527) | human gut metagenome | biome: human gut; feature: ankylosing spondylitis patient; material: feces | host: Homo sapiens | place: China | collected 2015-10
ATCCTATATTTACATCAGTGTACCATTTGATAAATGAAGATATGCTAAAGCAATGCCATAAGGAATTAGATGGGAACAAAGCAGTCGGAATTGACAAGGTAACTAAGGATGAGTATGGGAAGAACCTTGATAGAAATATCAAGGAACTGGTACAGAGGTTGAAAAACAAATCCTTTAAGCCACTTCCGTCACTGAGGGTATATATACCTAAAGGAAATGGAAAGAAACGACCATTAGGGATTGCTTCCTATGAAGATAAGATTGTACAAATGGCAGTGAAGAAAATACTGGGAGCTATTTATGAACCGAGATTCCTAAACTGCATGTATGGATTCAGACCGAATAGGGGGTGTCACGAAGCAATAAAAGAAGTATACCAACGGATAAGCTATGGAAAAATCAGCTATATCGTAGATGCCGATATCAAAGGTTTCTTTGACCATATCGACCATGATTGGATGATGAAGTTCCTTGAATGGAATATACAGGATAAGAACTTATTGTGGCTAATACGTAAATACCTTAAAGCAGGAATAATGGAGCAAGGAAAATTCGAGCCAACAGAGGAAGGTTCGGCACAAGGCTCAGTAATGAGTCCGATGCTTGCAAATATATACATGCATCATGTGCTGACGTTGTGGTTTAAGCTGGTGGTGCAAAGGGAAATGCAGGGAGAGTGTTTTCTCGTCAACTTTGCGGATGATTTTGTTGCAGGATTTCAATATAAGTCAGAAGCTGAAAGATACTATAAAGAGTTAAAGGAACGAATGGAAAAGTTTGGACTGGAGCTGGAAAGTAGTAAAAGCAGACTGATTGAATTTGGGAGATTTGCAGAGCAGGATCGTAGAGCAAGAGGAGAATGTAAACCTGAAACATTTGATTTTCTGGGGTTTACCTTCTACTGTAGCAAAACTCGAAAGGGAGGTTTCGTGCCAAAGGTACAGACTTCAAGAAAGAAGTTTGAGCAAAAGGTTAGAGCATACAAGAACTGGATTTACGATAATCGAAATCGACCAATGCGAGAAATAATTAAAGAGTTGAACGTAAAACTAATTGGACACTACCGGTATTATGGTGTTACATGGAATTTTCGGAAGATAACAACATTCCTGCATAGAGTACAACAGTTTCTATTCAAAGCCATGAATCGGAGAGGTTGTAGACGGGCATACACATGGAATGGATTTGTGGAAATGCTCAAGTATTACCCGTTAGCAAAACCTAAAACGTACTATTGTTTATATTGAAGCGAATGTTACTATGAGGAGCCGTATGCGGGAAAGCCGCACGTACGGATCTGTGAGGGGCTAAGATTGAGAGGTCTTAGTCTACTCGACTGAGGAGGTGAACACTTTGGATTTTACAGGCACTCATCCCATAACCGTGAGTCCCATAACGTAAATTGCAGATTTTGTGGTGCTATTCATGACGTTGATCGGGCATGTATAAGCGTCCTCTCGCAAGTCATTCGTAACGTAAATGAAAGAAAAACGGTACAGACAAATATGATTTCCTTCGTGAGCCATGGAGATAAGACTCTTCAGAGGCTTATCGGAATGCCCGGCGAACAGGAACATCATATTTCGTCTGTACCGTTTTTCTTTTCATAAACCTATAAAATCACGACTTGTGAGAGGATGCTTATATCTGCCCTTCACAACCGATAAAAGCACCACAAAATCTGCGATACTACGCTAGTTAAACTCCGGTTATCAGATTTTGATCTTCACCCACTTGCCCTGCCTGAAGCGCACGGTCGCAAAGATAAATCTGGAAATCTGATCGCCAAGCACGCCCATCCAGATACCGATGATCCCCCAGCCGAGGACATAACCACAGAAATAGGAAATAATGGTACGGATAAAAGTGACGCTGATCATGGATGCAACTGCTGTGTAAAGCGTGTCTCCTGCACCACGCAGGCATCCCATGTAGATGACCTGGCAGATCTGGAAAATGACAACAAAGATTATGACATGCATAATCTGGACTCCAATTGCCACAATGTGGTCTTCCGTGAAAAACAGATGGTAGAGACCGCTGGCACCAAAATAGTAGATCGCAACCAGACAGACAGCGATGACAGCACCGATGAGACGACAGGTGCGGCCGTACTCTTTGGCAAGATCCGGATCGCCGGAACCTAAGCTTCGTCCGATCAGAGCAACTGCCGTTGCCTGCAGACCGTCGCCAAACGCAAAGGAGAGTGCCATAATGTTCATACCGACCTGATGCGCCGCCATAGCATCCGTCCCCTGATCGGCAGCCATAATAGCGGTTAACATAAAACCGATCCGCATTAATACCTGTTCGAAAAAGACACTGTAAGCAACTTTGATCAGATTGAGAAAAGCAGACAAAGTCGGGCGGATATGCTGCTCTAATATATAAGGAATACTCAAAAAACTTTCTTTTTTGAAAATGGAAGCAACACTCATAATGCAGGCAACTACGGTCCCGGATATAGTTGCGAGTGCGGCACCGCGGATGCCAAGGGCAGGAAAACCAAAGCGTCCGTTGATCAGCAGATAATTTAAAAGGATATTAATTGTGTTGGAGGTCACGTTGGTACGCATGGTGATCTTTGTGTTCCCGGCACCGCGCTGGGCAGCGTTAATCCCCATCTGGATGCAGTTGAAGATCATACCGCCCATAATAATGCGGAAATATACCACAGCATCATTGTGTGTGTCTGCCGTAGAACCGCAAAGGCCGATGATTGCACTGGCAAAAAACACGAATGCAATACTTGAGATGATAGCTGCGATCACAATAAAAAAGATAGCGGTAAGCAGGATCTCATTCGCAGAGTCCTGCTTCTTTTCACCCCTTCTCCGGGCAACTAAGGCTGAGATTGCAACATTTAAGGCAAAAAACAGGGCAAGTCCTAACAGTTTTGGCTGTGTGGTAAGCCCTACTGCCGCCACGGCATAGGAGCCGAGCGAGCTGACCATTAAGGAGTCGATCAGTCCGGCAAAAGCCACGAAAAAGGATTCGACAATGGCTGGCCATGCCATATCAATGGTGATTTTTAAGGTCTCTTTGTGATAGTTTCTTTTTACAAGTTGTTTTTTTAACAGGTTCATTTTTTTCTCCATTTATGAAAAAATAAATAATATTTACAGATAAAAGCACAGGTAGTCATACGCATTCACAACTGCACATTATAGCATGTTTTATGTAATCAGAAAAGACTGCGTTTTTTAATCTGTGGCTGGAATCTTTCGTTACTGCTCACTCTTGAATCACTTTCTTATGCAGCAAAGCAGCAAGTGTTTTACTGCTGAGTGAACAGTAACAATCTTGCTTGTCAGAAAATCGGTAGTTGTATATAATGATTATAAGGCATAAAAATAGAGCAGATGCGGGGAAATCTATTGTCTGCATAATAGATTTGAAAAATGGCGGATCAGGGCATGAAGCGTGGGATAAAAGCGATTTATTTCTGTAATGTTTGATCTCTGCTTTAATAAAGGAAACAGATATGGCAAAAGAATTAACAGAATTGGAAAAGCATTATAATAAATTTAATGAAGAAAAAAGGCTCGGACGCCGCCATGGACAGGTGGAATACCGCATTACCATGGCATACATCCATCGCTATTTAAAGGAAATGGAGCAACCGAAAATCCTTGATGTGGGCGCCGGAACCGGACGGTATTCGGTCGCACTGGCAAACGAAGGCTATGATGTCACAGCGGTGGAACTCGTGAAGTATAATCTCGGAATTTTAAAATCCAAGGGCAGCAGCGTGAAGGCATATCAGGGAAACGCATTGAAGCTGTCTCGGTTTGCAGATGAAACATTTGATATGACACTGCTTTTAGGACCGATGTATCATCTGTATACATTTGAGGATAAGGTAAAAGCGTTGTGCGAAGCGAAGCGTGTGACAAAAAAGAACGGTCTTATTTTTGTGGCATATCTGATGAACGATTATGGTGTTTTGATGTATGGATTTAAGGAAAATATGGCGAAAAAGTGTCTCGAAGATGGCAGGCTGACAGAAGATTTTCACTGTGTGTCAAAAGAAAAAGATCTGTATGAATATGTCACATTATCGGACATTGAAAAAATAAACAAGGCAGTTTCCTTACAGCGTGAAAAAATCATAGCACCTGACGGCGCGGCAAATTATATGCGTCCGGTCTTAAAGGAGATGGACGAAGAAACATTTGAGCTGTTCGTCAGATACCAGATGTCTGTCGCAGAGCGCATGGACTTGATGGGGGCAAGTGCCCACACAGTGGATATTTTGCGTGTATCGTGAAGCAGACAAAGATTAGATGAAAAATTGACTATGCAATATCAAAATGCAGATTATAATAATGGAATACGCGATCATTGCAGCTTGTGAATAAAAATGCTTGTACGTGATACCCTAACTGTGAAAACAGATGTGCAATACTATCTGAATAAACAGGAGGGAAATGGTATAAAAAATAATTGTTAAATTGTGATATAATTATTTTTGCCAGAAAAAAGCGAAATGGGTAAAAAACAAAAAAATAACAGTGCATACAATTGTGCGCCAACGGATAAAAAGGAGACTGTATACAAAAATGACACGAACGATGAATACGTTTATGAGAATGGACAGTACGAGAGTGCGCATGGAGGAAATGGCTACCGCTATGGAACGAACCGACAGGTTTCCGGTGTTCATAAGACTTTGAACAGGGAAGCACAGAGGGAGTATCAGGCTTTGGAGAATGCCCTGGAATATGGAATCGCAGAAAAGAAAAATGCCGAACAGCGGCATCGGCTGAATTCTGAACGTGAGCTTATGAAATATCCCAACGAATTAAGCCAGCTTGTAGACCGCATGGCATCGGACAGCTGGCAGGGATAAAAATACAAATATTATATCGAGGTTTAACAAATGAATAAGAACTTGGAAGAAATTTCAGACGGAAAAAGATATGGATTAAATGATATGGTACGGGCAGCCTGCAACGATTGTGCAGGCTGTTCTTCGTGCTGTGAGGATATGGGGGAGTCGATCATCCTTGATCCATTAGATATTTATGAACTGACGAAAAATCTGAATACAACGTTTGAAAACTTATTAAAGGAGCAGATAGAACTGCATGTGGCAGATGGCATGATATTGCCGGATCTGAAAATGACAGACAAAGATGTCTGTCCGTTTTTAAAGGAGAAAAGATGCAGTATTCACAGCTTTCGACCGGGTATCTGCCGTGTTTTTCCATTGGGGCGGATTTACGAGGAGAACAGACTGGACTATTTTTTACAGGTTGATGGCTGCGCCAAAGAGAACCGCAGTAAGATAAAGGTGAGCAAGTGGCTGGATACACCGGAACTTAAGAAAAATCAGCAATATCTGATCGACTGGCATGCATTCCGGAAGAAAATAAAAAGTATTTTAGGCGAAATGTCAGATGAAAACCAGAAAAAGACGATCACGATGTTTTTGCTGAACACCTTTTACATAAATCCATATGACACGGAGCAGGATTTTTATCCGCAATTTTATGCGAGACTGGACAGAATTGCGCAGGTGATCGCCTAAATAGCACAATAACGGCAAGGAGAAGTTATGAATTACGAAGGAATTTTGGGATTTAAGGGAACATGGCGGAATTATCAGGCAAGAGTTTTAGAACATGCAGACAGGTACATGGCAGATGGAAAAATACATATTGTAGCAGCACCTGGTTCCGGGAAAACGACATTGGGAATTGAACTGATCCGCAGGATGAATGGAAAAGCACTGATTTTAGCTCCGTCCATTACGATCCGGGAGCAGTGGATCGCAAGGATTGAGGAAGCTTTTTTATGTGAGGGCGTGCAGGGAGAAGATTTTCTTTCACAGAATTTAAAACAGCCAAAGGCAATCACGGTTGCAACTTATCAGGCATTGCACAGTGCCATGACAAGATTTCAGGGAATGCAGGAAGATGCAGGTGAGGAGAGTGGAACAGGCACAGACGAGTGCCTGACAGAAAACGAGACAGAGGAAGTAGATTACAGCGGTTTTGATCTGGTTGCGGCGATGAAAGAGGCAGGGATCGAAGTGCTCTGTCTGGATGAATGCCACCATCTGCGAAGTGAATGGTGGAAAGCATTAGAAGAATTCAAAAAACAGGTGGATAACCTTAAAATCATAGCGCTGACAGCAACACCGCCGTATGATTCCACACCGGCTATGTGGACGCGGTACATGAATATGTGTGGAGAGATCGACGAGGAGATCACGATACCGGAACTTGTAAAAGAGGGAAGCCTCTGCCCACATCAGGATTATGTTTACTTCAACTATCCGACAAAAGAGGAAGAACAGGAAGTCAGACGTTTTCAGGAACGCAGCAAAGCAATGACAGAAAAAATTATGCAGGATACACAGTTTCTTACGTATGTGAGAAGCCATAAGGGGCTGAGTGGACAGCTATCGGATGACCTGCTGCTGGATAATCCGGCATATCTGGCATCACTTTTGATTTATCTGCAGAGCAAAAATATTGCATTTCCGTCCAGATTACAGAGACTTTTGGGAGCAAAAAAATTACCGTCCATGAACGTGCAGTGGATGGAGCGTCTGCTACAGGGATTTTTGTATGATGATGTGGATTCATACATGTGTGACAAGACATATCGAGAATTGTTAATTGCAGATTTAAAATCCAGTGGTCTGATAGAGAAGAAAAAAGTCGTCATGACGAAAAGTGCGGCAGTGGAAAAAATGCTCACAAATTCTCTTGGAAAATGCAACAGCATACGGGACATTGTGTTCCATGAGTATGAGACATCCGGTCAGAATTTAAGACTGCTGGTTTTGACAGATTACATCCGGAAAGAATATGAAAAAGCAATTGGAAATACAGAATACGATGTAAACTCGCTTGGAGTGCTTCCGTTTTTTGAAATGCTCCGGCGCGAAAATGAAAAGAAGAATAAACAAATCCGTTTTGGAGTGCTTTGCGGGACGATCGTGATCATCCCGGCGGAGGCAAAAGAGGCGTTAGAGCAGGAGATCGGAACGAGTGGAAAAGTCACATTCAGCAGGATCGGAAATCTTCCTGAGACAGATTATCTTAAGGTGACGGCTGTTGGAAATGCACATTTTCTGACAGGGGCGGTAACCAATGTCTTCTCAAAAGGCTATATGCAGGTGCTGGTTGGAACAAAATCGCTGCTTGGGGAGGGATGGGATTCTCCTTGCATCAATTCCCTGATCCTTGCAAGCTTTGTCGGTTCATTTATGTTAAGCAATCAGATGCGTGGACGCGCTATCCGTGTGATGAAGGAACAGCCGGAAAAAACAAGTAACATCTGGCATTTAGTATGCCTGAGACCGTGGGATGAGGTGCTGAAGGCAGACGACAATCAGATCAGCGAGGATTACAGTATGCTGGAACGAAGGATGGAACATTTTCTAGGTCTGCATTACACGGAAAATACGATCGAAAATGGAATAAAACGGCTGTCAATTATTAAAACTCCATTTAATAAAACCAATATTGGCGGGATTAACAGACAAATGCTGAAAATGTCGGGACAGCGCGATACGCTAAAAAAACGTTGGGACAGTGCGCTTGCAATCTATGACAAAATGGATATTGTGGATGAGACAGAGGTGAAAGACAAGTTTGTGACGAGTGTTGTTTTCTGGGATGCGATTCTCACAATGATCCTGTCAGCAATTTTATTCCTGATCGGGGCAATCGGGGCAGGTGTCGTGGCGGGAGCGTCCCGAAATGGACATTTAGCCGGAATCTGCTATTTCTTCATTGTTGTCGGACTGACTGGAATCATGATACGTTTTCCGAAAATTTTCATGCTGGGCAGTCCGTTAAAAAGATTAAAGGCATTTGGAAATGGAATCCGTAAAGCGCTGGAGGAGCAGCAGCTTCTGGAAGAAACACACTGCAAAGTAGTGGCAGAATCGCCGGGACCGGATAACCATATCATTTATCTGTCCGGTGGAAGCGGCAGAGATAAAGCGTTGTTTGCGCAGTGTGTCAATGAGTTTTTTGATGTGATCGACAACCAGCGTTACATACTTGTGAAAAAGAAGGGTCGGAAAGGACTGAACGGTTTCTATGCCATTCCAAATTGCTTTTCGAAAAAGAAGGAGGATGCGGAATGTTTCGCAAAATGCATGCATCCGTATATTGGAGGCTATGACTGTGTGTATACAAGAAATGAAAAAGGAAGGGAACTTCTGTTAGAAGGCAGGGTAAAGGCACTTGCCAATCGGGAGGAGCGTTGTATTTCCCATAAAAAAGTAAAAGGGGCATTGGAGTAAGATGACGCAGGACAAACTCCGGTCAGGAGTTTGTCTTACTGAAAAATGCAACGCAGATTCCGCCGGGACCCGTATGGGTTCCGATTGTGCTTCCAATGGAACTGATAGGCAGTTCTTCCACATAAGATTTCCAGAGATCGGTGTTATCTTCTATGTATTTTTGCAGAAGGGAATCTTCTAATCCGGTATAACCGAGACAAAGCGGCATGGAGAAATCAATACCATTGCATTTTGCAATTTCCTCCCGGAGCATATTGCAACCGTTTTTTGAGCCGCGAGCTTTTCCAAGAACGGCAACCTCCCCGTCGGCAATTGTGATCACCGGTTTAATGGAGAGCAGATTTCCGGCAAGAGCGGCAGTCTTGGAAATGCGTCCGCCGCGTTTTAAATATTCTAAGGTATCTAATAACGCCAGAACGCGGACATCTTTCTTTTTCTGATCCAGAGCTTTTGCAATTTCAGAGGCAGAAACACCGGCATCTCTGAGACGGCAGGCATACATCACAAGAATCTGTTCGCCAAGACATACATTTTCGCTGTCAACGATCGTAATACAATCTTCATAACCATCCAATGCAATATTGGCACTCTGAAAAGTACCGGAAAGCCTGGAGGAAAGTGTGATGACAACTGCTGTGTCTTTTTTTTCTTTCACATCTGCATAAAGCTGCTCGAAATCATGTGGCGGAATCTGGCTTGTGGTCGGCATACAGTCACTCTCGATCAGTTTTTCATAAAATTGCTGGTGGCTTAATGTGATGCCATCCAGATATTCTTCCGTACCAAAAATTGTTTTCAAAGGTAAAAAATCAAGTCCTAATTTATCTGCCTGTTCCTTAGTCAGATCAGAGGCAGAGTCTATTATAATTCGTATACTCATCATAATCTCCATTTCAAAAATATTATTTTTGACTTCAAACATTGTGAAATCCGTTCTGAACAATGAAATAGTTTTAGCCGGAAAAAATTATTTTGTTAAAATGCTTTGAGAATCAAACTATTATAAACAATAGACGAAATGAAATAGAATGTCAATAGTATTTTGATAATCAAACTAAATGGAACGCATTGAATAATTATGAAACAATCCATTCATACTAATCATAAAATTGCTTCGCAAAACAAGGAGGCTAAATCCTGCACAGCTTGCTGGGCATTGCTCCGTGTAAGGACAGTCGCATTTTGCTTCGCAAAACAAGGAGGCTAAATCCTCTGCTCCTGCATGGGCAGTCGCATTTTGCTTCGCAAAACAAGGAGGATTTATGAGTTCATTATGGACGGAAAATATAGAAATGCCGGAGTTTCCGACTTTGGAAAAGGACATCCGGACACAGGTTTTGATCATTGGCGGTGGTATGGCGGGTGTTTTGTGCGCCTATTTTTTACAGCAGGCGGGTGTTGATTACTGTCTGTTGGAAAAAGACCGCATCTGTCAGGGCGTGACCGGGCACACGACTGCAAAAATTACAGCGCAGCACGGATTGATTTATGAAAAATCATTGCAATCTCTGGGACAGGAGCGTGCAGAACTATTCCTGAAAGCAAATTTAAAAGCGGTGGAAAATTATAAAAATCTGGGGCGTTTTCTGGACTGTGATATGGAAGAAATGGATTCTTATCTGTATTCTGTCAGAGAGCGTCGAAAGTTAGAGAGTGAAATGCAGGCACTGAGCAGTCTTGGATTTCAGGCAGACTATATAGAGGACACGGAGTTACCGTTTGAAGTGGAGGGAGCAATACGATTTCCACGGCAGGCGCAGTTTCAGCCACTCAAATTTGCCGCCGGGATCAGCAAAAATCTGAGAATCTATGAACATTCCGAAGTGCGTGAGATGACAGAGTATTTTGCATTGACAGAAAAAGGTTCAGTCGCAGCAGAGAAAATTATCATTGCGACACATTTTCCGTTTATTAATACGAGAGGTTCCTATTATTTAAAGTTATATCAGAATCGTTCTTATGTACTTGCCTGTGCGCATGGAAAAAATCTGAAGGGTATGTATCTTGAAGCAGATAATATCGGATTGTCCTTGAGAAATTATGAAGACTATCTGCTGATAGGCGGAGGCGGCCACCGGTCTGGAAAGGAAAAAAGCAACTGGGATTTACTGCGCGATATCGCAAAGGAATATTTCCCGGAAGCAAAGGAACGCTATTTCTGGGCAACACAGGACTGCATGTCTCTGGATAAAAGACCATACATCGGTCCATACAGTAAAAACACACCGGATCTTTTTGTGGCAACCGGATTTGGACAATGGGGGATGACAGGTTCCATGCTGGCAGCAATGATCTTATCAGACCTCGTACAGGAAAAAAACAATGAATATTCTACTGTTTTTTCACCATCACGCAATATGTTAAAACCACAGTTAATTTCTAATCTGGGCCATGCACTTGTGGGGATTGGAAGGATTGGCGGAAAAAGATGCAGTCATATGGGATGTGTCCTTCAGTGGAATAAAGAAGAACAGACATGGGAATGTCCATGTCATGGCTCAAGATTTTCAGCAGATGGGAAGGTGTTGGATAACCCAGCCTGTGATGGACTAAAAAAGAAACATAAAAAATAGGTATTGAGATTCAAAATAAGCAGTGGTATGATACAAAATCGGAATAAAAACAAAGGAGAAAAATCATGAAATATGTAAGACAGCTTTTAATTATTCTGTTCGTTTCTTTTTTTGGTGAACTTTTAAAATATATCATACCACTATCCATACCGGCGAGTATTTATGGCATGGTACTTCTTTTCCTTGCATTGGAATTGAAAATTTTAAAGGTGTCAGACATCAAAGAAACAAGTAATTTTCTGATCGAGATCATGCCATTGATGTTTGTGCCGGCCGGAGTAGGACTTCTTGATTCGTGGGGAGCTCTGCAGTCAATCTGGATACAGGTGGTTGTCATTACGCTGATCTCAACGGTGATCGTCATGGGAGTTTCCGGAAGCATCACGCAGTTTGTGATCCGTAAAGGAAAGAAAAAGGAGGAGTAAGAACATGAAATCATTTTTGACAGATTCCGTTTTCTTAGGGGTTGTAGTCAGTCTGTTGACCTATGAGTTTGGTTTATGGTTTAAAAGGAAAGTAAAAATCGCAATATTTAATCCACTTTTAATTTCTGTAATTGCAGTTATGGTATTTCTGGTGGTGTTTCATATAGATTATGCAGATTATGAGGAAGGAGCAAAATACATAAGCTATCTGTTGACGCCGGCGACTGTCTGTCTGGCAGTTCCTCTGTATGAGCAGTTTGAGTTACTCAGGAAAAATCTGAAAGCTGTCATAGCAGGAATTATTTCCGGGGTATTTACCAGCATGACATGTATTCTGGTTCTGGCTTTGCTTTTCCGTTTCGATCATCAGCAGTATGTTACATTACTTCCAAAATCTATCACAACAGCGATCGGAATGGGAGTTTCTGAGGAACTTGGTGGCTATGTGACAATTACCGTTGCGGTCATTATCATCACAGGAATTTTTGGATACATAACAGCGGATGCGGTATTAAAACTTTTTCATATTGAAGAACCTATCGCAAAAGGAATCGCAATTGGTTCTGCCTCCCATGCTGTAGGAACTGCAAAAGCGATGGAACTCGGCGAGATAGAGGGGGCAATGAGCAGCCTTTCCATTGCGGTTTCCGGTATTCTGACCGTTGTTGCCGCTATGGTTTATGCTAATTTGTTATAAAATTAAATTTGCTGTCTGTCTGTGACTATGTCAGATATATTTCTCCAAAAACAGGGAAAATGTGCAAGGATTATGGAAAAACTTACAAAAAAATTTATTCAGTGCAATAAAAACATCTATTTGTGCATTAATAGAGTGAAAGGAGTGAAATGATGATACTTTTTGCCTTGACGTCGGACATTAAGCAATCAACAGACTATGCAGATTTGGACAGTCTGCTTTACGGCATTTCCAACGGTGACAAGAAGTGCCTGGAGCAGCTGTATCAGGTTACGCACACATCTGTTTACAGTTTTGCCCTTTCGGTTTTGAAAAACCACCACGATGCAGAGGATGTTCTCCATGACTGTTACGTTGCCGTATGGAATGGAGCAGAAAGCTATGTTTCCCGGGGAAAACCGATGGCATGGATTATAACCATTGCAAAAAATCTGTGTTTGCAGCGGATGAGGGAGCGCAAGAAAGCGGAATGTACATCGCAGGAAGGCTGGGAACTTGCTATCCCGGATACTGATATGCTCACAATGGAGGACAGAAGTATTCTCGTCACCTGCATGGAACAATTGTCCGATGAGGAACGGCAGATAGTGATGCTTCATGCGGCGGTCGGATTTAAACACAGGGAAATTGCCAGGATTATGGAACTTCCGCTGTCGACGGTACTTTCAAAATATGCACGAGCCTTAAAAAGGCTGAAACAATATTTGCAATAGGAGGTGGCAGCAATGACAAATGACGAATTGAATGAGAAGATCCGGCAGGCATGTACTCACGCAGCACCGGATGTGTTGGATGCTGTTCTTTCCGACTGCAATGAGCAGAAAGGACGAGTGATATTGATGACGACAGAAAACAAGAAAAAAACATGGGCAGTTCGAATGGCAGGTTTGGCTGCCGGTTTGTGCCTGATCCTTGGAGGTGGATTGGGAGTCAGGAATTATCAGGTCAATCATACGGTAGATGCTACGGTTTCGCTGGACGTAAATCCGAGCGTGGAGATTAAGATCAATCAGAAGGAACGTATATTGGATGTGATTCCGCTGAACGAGGATGGCAGAACCATTGTCGGTGACATGGATTTCTCAGGCAGCAGTCTTGATGTTGCAGTGAATGCCATAATCGGTTCCATGCTTCAAAACGGCTATCTCAATGAGCTGGCCAATTCCGTTTTGATCAGTGTGGACAATAATGATCCGGTTCGGGGCATGGCATTGCAGGAACGGCTGACGGACGAAGTCAATAAACTGCTTCAGACCGATTCATTCAGAGGGGCTGTGTTGAGTCAGACGGTTGTAAAGAGTGATGAGCTCCAGCAGATGGCAGAACAATATGGGATTACGCTCGGAAAGGCACAACTGATTCAGGAGATTCTCGGCAAAAACTCTTTACATACATTTGATGAACTTGCTCCATTGTCCATCAATGAACTGAATATTCTGCTGGGGAAGGAAGGGGCAGAAACCCATGTTGAGGTTGTTGGAACGGCCAGTGAAAAGGGATATATCGGGGAGACAAAGGCCAAAGAGATCGCACTGGCAAAGGCGGGTGTATCTGAGAGCGACCTGACATTTTATACAGTTGGACTGGACACGCATAAGGGGGTCATGGTCTATGATGTAGAATTTATTTCGGGCAGTTACGAATTTGACTGTGAGGTTAACGCAATGACCGGTGAAATCGTAAAATTTGAAAAAGAATACGATGGCGCTGCTGTTTCAAATGCATCGGTTGAAGAGCACGGGGAGCAGTCGGAGCACAGTCAGACGAAAGAAAACCAGGCTGTCAGCAATATTTCACTGGAAAAGGCAAAGGAGACCGCACTGGATCATGCAGGGGTAAAAGCTACAGATGCGACTTTTGTAAAAGCAAAAAGTGACTATGAAGATGGACGTGCTGTTTTTGAGATTGAGTTTGTTGTTTCTTCCGGCAATACCATCAAGGAGTATGATTATGAGATTGCTGCATCTGACGGAAGTATCATAAGCTATGACTACGACATTGAAGGAGACAGTACACCTACAGCAATACAAGCAGGCAGCAGTCAGAATACAAGTGAAATTACGCTGGAAAAGGCCAAGGAGATTGCTTTATCCCATGCCGGTGTTGCAAGTGCCAATGCTTTTGAGATGGAGGGAAAACTGGATTGGGATGATGGCATGTCTATTTATGAGATTGAATTTAAAGCTGGAGGCTATGAGTACAGCTATGAAGTTGATGCAGCCACAGGATCGATTGTCGAATTCGATAAGGAGTGGGATGATTAAGTGATTCCAATTCGGTAACCAAACCCGCAGAATTTCATAAAATAATCTGAAAATATTTTTATGGAAGAAAATATGTATTGTCAGAATCGAATCAGTTATCGTGTACAGGAAGGAGACTCTCTGTACAAACTTGCAAAACAGTTTCATACAACCGTAACCGAACTTATCCTGCTCAATTCCGGGGTGAACCCATACAATCTTCAGACGGGAATGCGCCTGACGATCTGCCCGGGAGAGGGATATGTGGATGAGAATGAGAGCAAACCATCCGAGGGGAACACGAACAAACCAACTAAGACTCCTGTGGGTGGAATTGTCATTATCCCGGGAACTACGACACAGCCGGGAGGCACAACACGCCCGGGAACTACGGTACAGCCGGGAGGCACAACACGCCCGGGAACTACGACACAGCCGGGAACTGCAACACGCCCGGGAACCACAACGCAGCCGGGAAACAACATGGGCGTGGATCTGCGACAGCGCATGCGCATGGCATGGCTCAATCATATTACACTTGTAAAATTCTATCTCATCAGTTTTTTTGAAAACCTGTCAAGCCAGAATGCGTGGAAAGACGCCGTGTACAAAAATGCAGAGGAGATTCTTGCGATTTTTGCTCAGTATTATCCGGCTTCAGCAATGCAGAGATTCCGCAAACTTTTTATGGAGCATTTGCGTCTGACCGATGAAGTTGCAGCCGGATTAAAGGCTGATCCGGCTTTTTCGGGAGCAGCTATGGAAAACTGGTATATCAATGCGGAGGAGATCGCATCCTTTTTGAGCAGACAGACACCGGCTTACAATGAGACGGAGTTGAGAAAAATGTTCTACGATCATCTCGATATGGAGCGCCAGCAGATGGAAGCATATCTGGACGGCGATTATGTGACAGATATCGAAATCTATTTAAGATCACAGCAGAATATGATCGAGCTTGCCGATTTTCTTACAAGTGGACTTCTTGCGCGGTAAATCGTAACAATCATATTATTACTTCTGATTTTAAGTGCCATAATCATAAATTATAAGTGGTTGACATAATTCTAAGTAAGAACGCAGAAAAGCCGAAAAACCGCTTTATTTTAAGAAAAATAGTTTGACGAAATTTGCATTTATGATAAGATATAGTCGTTAGTCCTGACCGGGAAAAAGAAAAACTGCAATCAGGAAAGTGACGGCTGGCTGTGATCGGCCGGTGATAATAGAGAAACAGAATCGAAGGAGTTTGAAAAAATGATTAAAGTTGTGAAATTCGGTGGAAGCTCTCTTGCAAGTGCAGAACAGTTTGCAAAGGTTGGTAAGATTATCCATGCAGACAAAGAGAGAAGATATGTAGTGCCTAGTGCACCGGGAAAAAGAAATTCTAAGGACACAAAGGTAACGGATATGCTGTATGCATGTTATGACCTTGTGGAAAAGGATGAAGATTTCCGTGTGATGTTAATGAAAATCAAAGACCGTTATGACACAATTATTAATGGTTTGAATTTAAAACTTTCTTTAGAGGAAGAATTTAAGAAAATCTCCGAGAATTTTAAAAATAAAGCAGGTGTTGATTACGCAGCGTCCCGCGGTGAGTATCTGAATGGTATCATTATGGCAAACTACCTTGGATATGAATTTGTGGATGCGGCAGAAGTGATCTTTTTTGATGAGGATGGCAACTTTATGCCGGAGAAAACAGATAAAGTACTGTCTGAGCGTCTTGCAAAAACAGAGCGTGCGGTCATTCCGGGATTTTACGGCGCCAAAGAGGATGGAACCATCAAAACGTTTTCGCGTGGAGGTTCTGATATCACAGGATCTATCGTTTCGCGGGCAGTGCGGGCAACCTGTTATGAGAACTGGACCGATGTCTCAGGATTTTTGATCGCAGATCCAAGGATCATCGACAATCCAAAGCCGATCAAGACGATCACTTACCGTGAACTCCGCGAGCTCTCCTACATGGGAGCCGGCGTACTGCATGAGGATGCGGTATTCCCTGTGCGCAAAGCTGGTATACCGATCAATATCCGTAATACGAATGCACCGGAAGATGAGGGAACCTGGATCGTGGAGAGCACCTGCCATCAGTCAAAATATACGATCACCGGTATCGCAGGTAAAAAAGGTTTCGTTTCTGTAAACATTGATAAAGATATGATGAACTCCGAGATTGGATTTGGCAGAAAAGTGTTATCTGCATTTGAAGATAATGGGATTTCATTTGAACATATGCCATCAGGAATTGATACAATGACAATCTTTGTACACCAGCCGGAGTTTGAGGGAAAAGAGCAGGCTGTCATTTCGGCTATCCACAGATATGCGCAGCCGGACAGCATTGAGCTGGAGAGCGATCTTGCACTCATTGCAGTTGTTGGCCGTGGTATGAAATCCACACGCGGAACAGCAGGAAGAATTTTCTCTGCATTGGCACATGCAAACATCAATGTAAAAATGATCGATCAGGGATCATCTGAGTTAAACATCATTATTGGTGTAAGCAACGCAGATTTTGAGAATGCGATCAAGGCGATTTATGATATTTTTGTTATCACACAGTTATAGGATAAATGAAAAAACAAACTACTTTTCGTAAGACAATTGAAAAAGTATGGAAGAATAGGGCTGCAATCGTTATCGCAATTGCAGCCACTGTTTTTATGTGCGGATTGACGGCGCTGGAGTTTGTGGCGCTTCGGATGGAATGGAATCTTCCGGTGCTTGCGTATGTGACAGGTGATTCTGACAGCTATATTTTTGAGGAATACAGAAGTGATGAGATGAAACTAGATGAAAGCACGGAAAACGTAATGTTAGAAGAGGATATGCTGCAAGGCGAAAGTCAGAGCGAAAATTCCGGGAAAGATATCACACAGGGTGAAAGCCAGAGTGAGGATGATATTGTGCCAGGAGAAGGAAAGAACGAGAATGTTCGGCAGGAAGATACAGTGCAGGGCGAAAATCAGCAGGAAAAAGATTCGCAGCAGTCTGCTTCAGATGAAGCGGAATTTCCATATTACATAAAAGTAAATCGCAGACAAAACTGCATTACCGTATATACTTCAGACGAAAACGGCGAATATACGGTTCCCTATAAGGCGATGATCTGTTCCACAGGATTGTACAATGCAACACCGCGCGGCACATTTCATTTATCAACCAAATATCTGTGGCGGGAATTGTACGGAAAAGTATATGGTCAGTATGCAACCCGGATCACAGGAGGCGTTTTGTTTCATTCGGTTCCATACTATAAAAAATCAAAAAGTGCTCTGTGCACAGAAAAATATAATAAACTTGGACAGCAGGCATCTATGGGATGTGTGCGGCTCACGGTGGAAGATGCAAAATGGATCGCAGATAACTGTCCATCGGGAACAACCGTGGAAATTTATGAGGATGATGATCCGGGACCATTGGGAAAACCTGAGGCAGCGCATATTGATACAGACAGTCCGAATAAAGGCTGGGATCCGACAGATCCGGATGTAGAGAATCCGTGGCATCAGCTGTCAGATGATGAATAAAAAATAAACATGAAAAAGGCGACATCGAAATTTTTTTTCTTTCAATGCCGCCTTTTAAACTATTTCGTCCATGGGACTATACCTCGCTATTCTTTTTTCTACTGTTCGTTCTGTTTGCCGCTTCATTTTGAAATTTCTAAACAATTTTTCTTATTGCCTATCATTTCTTTTATGAAACTCTCAAACAACTCTTTTGGACTTCTTCGCTTTTCTCTTCAATCTCTGAACCTGTTTTCTTATGACATTTGGAATTGTATCATATAAGAATGTTTCTGATCTGATACTAATTCAGGATTCCTTTCTTAGGATCGTCATGTTTTCATTTCATCTTTTGAAGGTAAAACCGAATGCAATTACTGTTTTGGTGGACTGTACCTCGATTCTTTTAAAATTCTTTTGGGTAAATCGTTATGTTTCTGGTGGTCCGTACCTCCTGTCTTTCATATTCTATTAGGTATTTCGTTACGTTTCTGGTGGACTGTACCTCCTTTATTTTTTTCTCTCTTGTTTTTTGTTAATTTAGTTATAACAGATAAAAGAGAAAATGTCAATGATAAAATTAGAAAAATATAAAATAATTTTTAAAGATAAAAATAATTATATTAATTTTGCGAAATATTCAGAAAATATAAAAAGCATAAAAAATATAAGCAGGAACGAAAAATCCATATGCAGGACAACTTTGCAAAACATCAGATGGGAAGGAACCGGGAAACATTTCTTTCATATAATAAAATGAAGGGAGCGTAGGTGTGAAGGATATGAACGGTCAAACAATACTTCTTATAAGCGATATGCGTCAGGTATATCTGGCAGAAATCCTGACAAAAAAAGGGATGAGTGTGCGCTGCCTGGACATCAGAAACAGTCAGACAGTAGAAGAACAGCTTTTAAAATTAAAAAAATTTCTTGCCGGGGCGGCAATGCTGGTGCTTCCAATCCCGGTAACAAAAGTTCCAGAGCAGGAGCGGCTGAATGAAATTTTAAATAAAAATCTGGCAAATGATACGCTGGTGCTTGGTGGATGTTTTACAGAAGAACAGCGGGAACTTTTGGATAGGAGAGGAATCCGTTACCTTGATTTTATGGAGGATGAAGTGGTGGCACAGGAAAATGCGGTGGCAACGGCAGAGGGTGCGATCGCAGAACTTACCAACCACAGTCCTTATAATATAGAAGGTGCCAAAATTCTGGTGACCGGATACGGAAACTGTGGAAAGGCAATCGCAAAGAAACTCCGGGGACTGGGAGCGAGGGTGACAGTGCTTGCCAGACGCCGCGAGGTAAGAAAGCAGGCAAAAGAAGATGGATTTTATGCAGTTGATTTTGCATTCGGACCGGAGGAGGCAATGGGAGCGGCAATGCTTGTAAATACTGTGCCGGCACCGGTTGTGACGCGGGTGATCATCAAGGAACTTCCGCGTGATGCCTATATTCTGGATATTGCCTCAAAACCTGGCGGAACAGATTTTGCATGTGCAAAAGAGTTTGGCATCCGGGCAGATTTAGTGCTTGGCATTCCGGGAAAATATGCGCCAAAAGAAAGTGCATATATTCTGGAACGGTCCATGGAACGTTTTGCCGCAAAGCAAAAAAGCATAGACAGATAGATTCGTTTTTACAGAAAATGTGTGACAGAAAATATAGGTAATGAAATGATTCTTGATTTAAATAGAGCAGGAAGGTATGGAAAATGGATTTTTCAAAATGTAATATCGGACTTGGAATCACAGGTTCCTTCTGTATGTTTTCAAGAGCCAGAAAGGAAATAGAAAGGCTGACAGAACTTGGCGCAAATGTGATTCCTATTTTTTCATTTAATGCACAGACCTGTGATACCAGGTTTGGAAGCGCAAAAGATTATGTGGAAGGGATCTGTGATATCACAGGGAATGAGGGAATACGCACTATCTGCGCAGCGGAGCCGATCGGACCGAATAATTTTCTGGATATCATGGTGATCGCACCGTGTACCGGAAATACTGCGGCAAAACTCTGCAACGGGATCACAGATACACCGGTTCTTATGGCAGCCAAGGCACACATGAGAAATGGAAAGCCGCTTGTGATCTCAATTTCAACGAATGACGCACTTGGAGCTAATTTTAAAAATATCGGTATGCTTATGAATACGAAAAATGTGTATTTTGTTCCGTTTGGGCAGGATAACTGTAAGAGTAAGCCAAATTCCCTAATCGCCAAAATGGAATTGCTGCCGGAGACCATTGAGTATGCTTTGAATGGCAAACAGATTCAGCCGGTCATTCAGAATCCGGATTAAACCGGAGTTTCACTTACCGTGGAGCAGCAGATTTTGTGGTGCTTTCTTAGGGTGTGAAGGGCAGATATAAGCGTCCTCTCACAAGTCGTGATCTTATAGGTTTATGAAAAGAAAAACGGTACAGACGAAATATGAT
>OOAD01000808.1_pt1 | contig 20145 bp, 14 predicted proteins | sample 1671151 | NCBI WGS metagenome assembly OOAD01 (sample SAMN06348127, study PRJEB24527) | human gut metagenome | biome: human gut; feature: ankylosing spondylitis patient; material: feces | host: Homo sapiens | place: China | collected 2015-10
ATTTTAGATTATTCACATCCCAGAAAACAGCTGCCAGCCTGTGTACCTGCGGATAGTAGTTTTCAATCATTTCCTCATATTTATTTTTGTTATACACATGGGTACCCAGATCCGTCTCTTTGCGATAAGTCAGATCAGCGATTCTTTGCGCATCTTCATGGCTGCTGATACTGATATAGCGCAGGATGAGTGTGAATACCAGAAGGATCACTGCCCGCGGTAGTGCTCCATAGAACAATATTACAAATACCGGATCCGGCTCAAGGTCAAACTGTAAAGCTCCTGCACTCCACTGCTCCAGATACCAGCTTCTTGTATGATTGCTTCCAAGCAGCAGGTTCAGATCACATATACCGTGATAAAATCCTGCCAGCATACTGATCGTCATGGTGATATTATTCACGAAATACGTGATCCACAGAATCCTCTTCTGCCGGTACTGCACCGCCAAAAGCAGCGGCAGCACATAGATTAGAGCTGCGTGAAAAGATAAAAAAGCAACAAAAATCGCTGAAATCATGCAGATCAGCGTAAGGAACACATATTTGACCCATTGCTTCGACAAGTCCACTTTTTTATAAATATAGACTATTGGGATTCCTATGACCACAGACATTCCCACTGCCATTGTAAAAATCCCGGCATCCACGATAAAAATCCGTAGCAGTGTCAGTACCCAGATCATCAAAATGGTCGCAAATATCCAAAAAAAACCCTTCAGAGTCTGCAAGTTGGATCGGATCTCCTGCTGATACAATTCCTGTTTATACTGTTCCTGATAATTTTCCATTGCAATATCCTATGTATCTATCATTTGTTTTCTCATTGCTTAGTGCACAACAAATATAGTATAACATATTCTGATTGCTTTTGCATTTATTTGCGCTAAATTAACAGTTGAAATAATGAAGCATACAAAAATATGCCCCTACCACTTCTGGTAGGGACATACATTTTGGGCAATCACAGCCCTGAGCTCCACAAAGCACCCACAGGCTCCACACATTCCTTCATTCAGGTAATTACAGCTTTTACATACGGCAAGCCGCTTTTCATAAATTGTCTCGTCAGCCCTTATCCCAGACTCCAGTCTGGCAATATACGAATACAGACTTTCCATATAGGCATTCTGATCCATCTCCCGGAGCAGACATTTTCGGCAGGGGTATTTCTGCCTTAGTTCTTCGTCCGGCATTATTTCACCCGGAACATCACCACGCTGCATGCCGGCATGGTAAATATGATCTTTCCATTTTCAATCTTATAATCTGTAAACACTTCCTCGTGCACCTTGTCGGGATCCTCAAAAGTATTGTAAGCATGCATATCATTGGTCAGGATTGCTGCGCTTACCTGCTTCGGATCGCACTCTGCAAAAATGATCTCCACCTCTTCTGCCTTATCAATGGACAGGTTGTTCAGGGTGATGGTCACAACACCGTCCTTATCCACGGAAGCGGATTCCTGTAAATGGGGAACCTTGAACTTTTCATCTTCACCGATCTGTTCCACACCATCGATATAGCTTTCTACCAGATCCGCATCCTGATGATATTTGTACATATGGAATACATGATAAGTCGGTGTCCGCAGCATCTTCGGTCCTTCCGTCAGGATCACTGCCTGCAATACGTTGATTAACTGTGCGATGTTTGCCATTTTCACACGGTCACAATGCTTGTTGAAAATATTTAAGGAAAGTCCCGCTACCAATGCATCACGCATGGTGCTCTGCTGGTATAAAAATCCGGGATTGGTACCGGGTTCCACATCGTACCAGGTACCCCACTCGTCACAGATCAGACCGATCTTTTTCTCGGGATCGTATTTGTCCATGATCGTAGAATGCTTTTGAATCAGTTCATCCAGCTTAAAAGCCTTTGCCAGAGTCTTGTACCATGCTGCATCATCGAAATCCAGTGCACTTCCCTTGTGAGACCAGTCATCCTCCGGCAATGTATAGTAATGCAGGGATAGTCCATCCATGAAACCGTGCATCCATTCCGGCGCATTTTCAAAGCAGGTCTTTAACACTTCTTCCGTCCAATAAGTATCTCCGGCATTTGGACCACAGCAGACTTTGAAAATAGGATGCTTATGATCATAATTTCTCACATAGGTCTGGTATCTACGGTACAGATTGCCATAGTAGGATGGAGTCATATTGCCGCCGCATCCCCAGTTTTCGTTACCGACACCGAAATAATCCACCTTCCAGGCTTTCTCTCTGCCGTTTTTCCTACGCAGGTCTGCCATAGGAGATACCCCGTCGAAGGTCATGTACTCTACCCACTCGGACATCTCCTGTACAGTACCGCTCCCCACATTGCCGTTGATGTAGGTCTTACATCCGATCTGCTCACACAGTTCGAAGAACTCATGGGTACCGAAGCTGTTATCCTCGGTCACACCACCCCAATGAGTGTTGATCATTTTCTTGCGATTCTCCTTCGGTCCGATACCGTCTTTCCAGTGGTATTCGTCCGCGAAACAACCGCCGGGCCAGCGCAGCACCGGAAGCTTCATCTCCTTGAGCGCTGCCACTACATCGTTACGCATACCGTTGGTATTGGGAATCTCGGAATTCTCCCCCACATACAGCCCTTCATAAATACATCTGCCCAGATGCTCGGAAAAGTTACCGTAAAGTTCCGGGTTGATATGTCCCTTCTTGTTTTTTTCGTTAATATACACCTTTGCCATATTAATCTCCATTCTCGCAGAGCGTTTATTATTGGAAGCCCTTCACTTCATGCCAGTTCTCCGCAGGCTCCGTACTTTCTTCCACCTGTACATTCTCATATACTACACTTCTTAACTTATCTTCTGAAAAATTATCCACTCTTGCCCGGATCCGCAGATCCTTCAGGGTAAAATCTGTAAGAAGATACTGCTCTTCATCCGCGATCACATCAAAAAACGTATCACAGGCACAATCACAATCCCTCATAGTGATATGATCGGCATAAGACAGCGGTCTGTCCTTTCGGTCCTTCAGATCAAAAAACTGTGTCCATGGATAGATCTTAAGGAATTCTTTTACCCTGCCTTCGATCTGTTCCACGGTAATATATTCATAGCGCTGCGGGGTGTCCGGCCGCATTTTCAGCCACAGCAGTCTCGCTGCTCCCTTGATCTTAATTCTGCGCATAAGGATATTCCGGTTATGTACGGATTCCGAACCGCAGGTGAGACACCCATGGCAAAAACCGTAGACGCAATCCTCCACCAGAATCCGTTCATTGATGCCGTTCTCCGGCTGGGTATCCGCCCAGGGCCCCTTGCCTCCTTTTAATACCACAGAATCGTCATTGACTTCCATATAGCAGCCCTTGACCAGCACATCCGTACAGACATCTATGTCGATGGCATCCGTACTGGGTGCGGGAACCGGTCCTGCCGGGGAATAGATCTGACAGTTTAAGTATTTCACATGATCGCATTTATAAATATGTGTAGTCCAGAAATGAGAATTCTGTAAACGCAGCTCCGCGATCAGGACATTTTTACAATTCGACAGATAGACAAGGCGGGGGCGCTGTTCCTCCTTGTTACCACCGCCTCCCCATTTCCAGCGAAGCCAGCAGGCTCTCCATGCCTTAAGACCGTTACCGTCAATCGTACCCGGTCCGCACATGGTAAAGCCATCCACCCCGTCTGCATTGATCAGTGCCGTATAGTAGAGGCAGGTCTCTCCTTCGATCCGGGTCTCACGCAAATCATAATCCGAAATATCATTGCTGCCCTTTAAGGTGGCTCCGGCGGAAACATAGAGATTCACTCCCTGTTTGAAATAAATCGATCCTGTCAGATAGGTTCCGGGCGGTACCACCAGGACACCGCCGCCTTCCTCTGCCGCCAGATCAATGACCTTCTGGATCTCTTTGGTATAGATCTTTCCATCATCCCAGATCCCATATTCCGTCAGAACATACTGTTTTCCGAGCTCTGTCAGCTGCGGAATCTTCGTCTCATAGAACCAGTCGTCTATAGGGGTTCCGTCAGGAAAATACTCTGTCTGTCTTACTTCCTCGTTATCCATTCTCCGTCTCCTTTGCGTTCCGCTCCCACAGGAAGCGGACACAGAATCTTCGGATCCGGTCACCTTGACCGGTTACCCGATCTCCACGAATGTCGTATCGTATGGTGCAATGGTTACCGTACGTGCACCAGCTTCCGTGGGGATCGTGGTGGTCTGCTCGGTGTCGCTGTTATTGATGACTACCAGCTTTTTGCTCTCGGGATAATAAGCACACTCCGTATACAGATTATCGGTCATATAGTTACCGGAAACGCCTTCTCCGCCCGCATAACGGATCAGTTGGTACAGCATTCTGGTATTCCACAGGTTCACCTGGAAGGAAGACAGATAGATCCCCAGTCCCCTGCCGAAACGGTTCACGGTTACTTGCGGCTTCCCGCCGTCTGACAAAAGCACCTGTGCCCTGCCGTCTGTCAGGTAACGGTTCTCCTTCGCTTCCACACCGGCACCTTCCGGGATCAGTCTCTCCGGATCCGCTGCCTCGAAAGCCCATTTTCCATGGCAGACTCTTGCACCGGTATCTTCATCGATTCCCAGCACATGAGCCATACGGAAATACGTATCGTATCCTTCCACAGCAGAAGGCTCATTCACACCGATAAAACAGCCGCCCTCGTGTACCCACTTTGTAAGTGTGGTGACAAGTTCCTCATCCTTCCAGGCATCTCCGCCGCTCCAGGCACTTCCGGCTCTGCCTGCATTGATCACTACATCTACATCCTTCAGTATACCATTTTTTACATCTTCAAAGGAAATAAATTTCACATCCACGGGAAGTCCGGACAAAGCTTCGTTGATATGGATCAGGTCATGCATATAAGTCTCATGAAAGTGTCCGGATAATGTCCAGGAACGTAAACTTCCCCAGTAGTGCAGTACTGCCACACGGGTCTTGATACGGTAAGGCTCACCCTCATCGTGGAAGCTACGGATCAGACGGAATTCGTCTGCCACCTTTTCCATATAATCGCAGAAGTCCGGGAAATCCTCTACCAGATGCAGATATCCGCCGAGACCGATCCGGTCGATCCTGGCCCGTAAAAGTGCGCGTCTTACACTGTTCCAGTATTTTTTCGCATCCAGCGTGGGATCGCCGCCTTCCATGAAGGTCGGTGCTCCGCCCAGTCCCACCGGGAACAGGTACGGATGCAGACGCAGTTCATGTACCGGCACATCCACGCCTGCGCACAGTCTCGCTTCGTAACCGGAGAAGACACATTTGATCAGACCATCGAAGCCAAACTCCCCAAATCTTCCGTTGTAAGGCTCCATACCCACCCAGCTGTCATCATAGAAGACATACGCCTTTTTACCGTAGGAATGCACCATATCGATCAGCTTTCTGCCGAAGGAAATGACGAAATCATTGATAAATGCCATCCAGTCCGCCTTTTTTGCGTTGCCGGGCATATGGGTCACATGCAGCTGTCCCTTATTGATAAAATCTTCCGCTGTCATACGGTAACCGTATTGTTTCTCGAATTCCTGCAATGCCGGAACACTCACAGTGAAATCATAGGAACCCCAGTCGGAGAACAGATTCCGGTTCCTCTCACTGCTTCCCCAGATCCATACGAAATTATAGAACATGGAAGTAAAGCGTACCACCGTGGTATCCGGATGGGTCTCGCACCAGTTCTTCATCCAGCCAAGCAGATACTCCTGATTTTCAGGGTATCTGGGATCGATCTGCATCAGATGCTCTTTGTCCCAATGGTTCGTAGTGTGGTTGTACATGGAGATCTCTTCCCAGATACGATAGGCTAAGAAGCTCACCGTATACTTATGAAAAGGCGTGATGCCGCACAGGATCACACTTCCTTTCTCTTTGTCATAGTTCCAGTGGGAATTGTCGATCTTAACGTTGGCTGTTCTGTCGTACACTTCCCAATATTCCAATGCCGCCACACTGTCATTAATCCGGAACTGCTCCGCAAAAAAGCTGTCCATCAATCCGATGGCCACCGTATCAGACTCTGCCACACAAGGAGGGGTACACAGAAAAGTCTGCTGCAATTTGTCCTGATTCTCCTTTGCCCAGGCATTATGATCTCTGATAATACAGATGGTGGAGTAGATGCCGTAGCCGGCATGGGTGATCTCATCGGAAAGCACGGTGCCGTCACTGTCACGGATCACATCTGCGCCCCATTTTCCCGCCATTTTCAGAGTCAGTTCTTCATATCCTGATTCTCCCGGTAAGGTAAAACCACCTTTTCCCATTCTGAGTTCCTCCTCATATTCCTGTTTTTTTCTGGTTATTCTTGCTTATTTTCTTATCTGATCCCATTACAGAAGCTCTTCCTTCAGGCACAGTCTTACCACACGTTCCAACTGCTCTGCCTCAGACAACAATACCTGATCTCCCGCCGGGTCCGGAATGTCTTTGTAGATTTCCGGCTTCTTCGGCACTTTTATCTGCCCCACAGGTTCCCATGCGCCGAAGCCTTTCGTCACGCACTCTGCCAGATAAGCATAAGCTCTCTCAGAATATCCCGAGCATTTTTCACGAATCTCCTCCGCCACATAACCGGCCATTTTGTAAGCGCCGAAGTCATTGGTATGCGTATAATCTCCCGGGAAAAAGATCGGTTTTGCATCCTGTAATCCCTTTTCCAGAACGTATTCCTTACTGTGGGCATGGAGATCCAGCACGGGAATATTGTACTGTGCTCCCAGCTCCAGACACACATCTGCGAATTCCTCCAACAGATCCAGATAGGTCTGGTCCCGCAATCTCCAGGTATTTCTTGCAATGGGTGTTACCAGTACCGGATAGACACCCCTTGCCTGATTCTCTTTGATATAGCGGTGCAGATTCGCCTGATAGCCGTCCTTTGCCTGCAGCTTTGGAAGCTTCTGGTCATTGTGACCGAACTGGTAAAATACATAATCGCCGGGTCTGCTGTACTGTTCGATCACCGCATAATGTCCCTCCTTGCGGAACGTATCTGTGGTCAATCCCGAATGAGAATGGTTCGACACGGAAAGTCTGGCATCCAGATATGCCGGAAGCATCTGTCCCCAGCCACAGTAACAGGTACCGGGATAATAGGGATAATCTCCGGGCTGATCCGTCACTGTGGAATCTCCTGCCAGATATACGGTGGGACAATTCATCTCTTCCACCGTAAGAGCACTGATTCTTGGTCTGTCTGCCAATACCGCAATGTCCACTGTCTTATCCGCAAAAATATGCGAATGCCCAACCGGTACAATATCGCAGACATTCACCGCCATCGTATAAGTGAACTCTCCTGCCTGTACGCAGCCGTGAAAAGCAAGACGTCTTCTGCCGGTAAAGATCAATACCTCTCCCATCTCCTCCTCGGAGCGGATTGTCAGCGTGACCTTATAATTGCCCTGTCTGGGTACATCCACTTTGAAGAGTAACGGGATCCGTCTTGGAGAACCCGGCATTTTTTCTCCTGACTGTGCCTCCAGGGCTGCCACTTCTTCTGCAGAATCCAGATAACAGCCATTCTCATCTTCTCTAAGGAAGGTCAGATTCTCGTTCTGATACCAGTACATCGGTTCAAAAGATGAATTCAGTTCCCGGATCTGCAGTCCTTCCTGTTCTCTTCTGTTTTTCTCTGTTACAAAGCCATAGCCTTTCCCGGGCTGATAGAGGTCGTCACTGCCCACGTCGATCAGATTGGCAGTTCCTCCATCCTTCCCGAACAGAAAATTTCTGCGAAACATTTATAACGCACCGTCCTTCTCAATCTCGTCGGATACTAACAAAGTTGCAAAAAATGATAATGCCAGTCCCTGCCCCCAGCCCTGGATATACGCCTTGGGGATTCCTCGATAGCCTTCCTTGTCTCTCATAACAGCGGTACCGCCGGAGACATTCATTACCTTACCGTCCTCACTTACGTTGGCAAGCAGCCCCTTGATTGCCTTATTGATGTATTTGCTATGTAAAGGATTACCTCTGGTCAGCATTGCTGCGGCAATTCCTGCAGATGCGGATATCTCTTCATAAGACTCCGGATCATCCACCACAGTTCTCCACAGTCCGTTCTCTGTCTGGTATACCTTCAATGCTGCCAGCTGCTCATTCAGAGAACCTGCCACATCGATATACTTGGGATACAGATAGCACTGGGGCAGGATGCCCCCTACCTGTGACATGGTAAATGCCGCCCAGGCATTAGCTCTTCCCCAATAAATACCGGACATATGGTCTCCGGCAATATTGTCATAGCCGTGATACCAGAGCCCACTGCTGGGGTTCTGTAAATATTTGATATGCCAGTAATACTGGTTCAGTGCATCATCAATTAACTCTTCATCGTGTTCCAATACCCCAACACGCAGCATCAGAAATGCCGCCATGAACAAGGTGTCGCACCAGCACTGCTCCGGGAAATCATTGTTGGCAGATACCGTATGCTGTAGTACATGATCTCCAAAGCGCAGGGCATCTTTTCTCAGATAAGCGATCTTGCTCATGAGAATATCGTGATACTGCTGCTCTCCCGTTGCCCGGTATAAGGTGATCAGACAATGTCCCATAGCACAGGCATTTACGGTCCATACCTTGGGCAGTCCCAGATCGATCAGTTCGTCAATACGATCCTTTAACAGTTCCAGATATTCCTTTTTCCCGGTCTTCTCATAAGCATCACTGATTCCGTAATATGCCACACCACAGGGCCAGTCCCAGGTGAGATCCATATTCATGGTCTTTTTCACAATTTTATCAATGACTTCCTCTATTTCTTTCTTATCATATTCCAGTTTTAACATTTCATTTCCTCCGTTCTTGTCAGGCTTTGTCGTTTATACTCTTTTTCCGCAGCCATACTTTGGGTACATTATATGATGTCGGGGTTCAAAAACCAACTATGTCTGTCGAAAAAAAGCATAAGCTTATCTTTTTTTATACCTTTTTAATACAGCCCCCAAGCAGATCATGCCGGGGGGCTGTATGTACTTACTTTAAAACTTTATCTTTTCAATTACTGAAGTCTGGTGGTCTGACCGTTGTCCAGAGCTTCCTGTCTCTGATCGATCACTTCCTGGTAACCTGCATCCAGATACTTCTGGCTCAGTTCGTCATACAGAGCGTCGAACTGATCCTTGGAGCACATGGTCAGGTTGTCACGGTACTCGGTATACAGATCATACAGAGTCTGGTTGTACTCGGATACAGCGTCGATAGAGGTTGCGAACAGGCAGTCGGAGTTAGCCTTGCCTGCTTCGTACAGAGCAACCTGTCCGTTGTAGTTAGCCAGGATCTGATCATAGAAGTCCTGAGGCAGTCCCTGAGGGCTTACAGCCTTGATGTCCTTCTCGATAGAACCAAGAGTCTTAACTGCGGTTACTGCACACCAGTAGTCTACGTTGTTGTTGTGACCCTGCTGCTCATCCAGACCGGTCTGATCTGCTACAGCTACGGGATCGCCGTTGTCATCGTAATTGAAGTTCACGCCTTCGATACCCCACTGCATGGTGAACAGGTTCTCGGGCTGGTTCAGCCACTCAAGGTACATCATAGCTGCCTTTACTTCATCCTCGGTAGCATCGTTAGCAAAGCCGATCATCATACCGAAGTTGGTTCCGGGTCTGTAGGAAGCGCTGGAACCCCAGGTTGCATCCTGTGTCCAGGTGGAAGGAGTTACTGCTACTGCCAGCTTTCCATCAGGGTTAGTTTCATAGAAGGAATTCAGTACGTTCATGGTAGAAGAGATATAACCGGTCCAGGTAAATGCTTCACCGTTGATGAAGTCTGCCTCTGCCTCGGAAGCATCTCTTAAGTAATACTCAGGGTTGTAGTAACCGTCATTGTACAGTTCGTTTTCGAATTTCAGGAATCTCTTCTGCGCTTCGGTGGACAGTGCAGGGATCTGGTAGTCACCGGTAGTAGCCCATGTGGTCTCATCCTGAGGATAATCTCTGTAACCGTAGTTCTGGTCGATACCTGCGCCGCTTACTTTCTTACCGCTTAACGGATACTTGTGGCCGTTCTCAACCAGCTTTGCATACAGCTCTAACAACTTGGTGTTGTCGCCAACGGGATACTCATCAAATCCTGCTTCTTCCAGCCAGTCCTGACGATAGAAGGTACACCAGGTATAAGTGGTGTTACCATAAGGTCTGTAGCCCAGTACCAGATAATCTTCATCAGACAGCTTGGTGTAAGCGTCGTTGCCGTGCTCTACCATGGTCTCCCAGTAGGTAGGAGCGATCTGCTTGAACTGCTCTACATCATAGGTCTGCAGATATCCGTCTGCCTGCCAGGTAGCGAGCTTGTCATAGTCATATTCCATGCAGATAGTAGGAAGGCTCTGGCTTGCTGCCAGCATTGCGTAATCAGTCATAACATCGCTACGGGTAATTCCTACATATTCTACTGTGATGTTGTACTTGTCTCCGAAGTTCTCCTGTACCCATTTGGTCCAGTAGTTGTTTTCTACATCGGAGCAGCCGTTTCCTGAAGATCCACGGTCATATACGGGAATCTGCAGTGTAACGTTGTCTGCGAAAGGCTCCCAGCCGTCAATACCTGCTACTGCATCGGAAGCTGCTGCTTCAGTGGTTGCTGCGGTACTTGCTACCGCAGTATCCTTTGTGGAAGCATCTGCGCCGGCATCGCTGCTGCCGCATCCGGTCAGAGCGCTCATAGCCATAGCACCTACAAGTGCTGTTGCCATTACTTTGTGAAGAGTATTCTTCTTCATAAATCAATCCTCCTTGTTCTTTCCGAAGGAATTCTCCGTTTCCGCCATGGAAAGGATTTCCCCTCTTAAATATACATAGTTTTATGTGTACCCCGGAGACCCGGGAAAACATACAATGGTAACTTGTGTTTTAGTAGCTTAGCCCTTTACCGCTCCGATCATGGTTCCCTGTACGAAATACTTCTGCAGGAAAGGATAAATGATAATGATAGGAATGGTTACGAACATAATACTTGCTGCCTGCAGCACTTCGGGGGTGGACTGGATCGCGCTTCCGGTATCTGCCAGGGATGAAGTCTGTGCTTCCGCTGCGGATGCAACCAACTGATATAACTTATACTGGATCAGTTTCAGATCGGCGCTCTTGGTATAGTACATGTTGTCTGCATAGGAATTCCAACGTCCTACCGCATAGAACAGAGACAACGTTGCCAGGATCGGTTTGGACAGCGGTAATACGATACTGCTTAAGATCTGGAAGTTGCTTGCGCCATCCAGGAAAGCGGATTCCTCTAAGCTGTCAGGAATCGTGCTTTGGAAGTAGTTCTTCATGATCAGCATGTTATACGGGGAATAGATCAGAGGTAAGATCAATACCCACATCGTATCCAGCACATGTAACTTCTGATATAACAGGTAACAGGGAATGATACCTGCGCTGAAGTACATCGGCACCATCAGCAGGAAAGTCAGCAGCTTTTTGCCTTTTAATCTCTTCTTGGAAAGAGGATACGCTGCACAGGTACATACCACCATACCGAGTGCGGTGAAGATCAGTGTTACGATCACGGAGAATACCATGGAGTAAGTCATGGAACTGTCTCCGAACACCTTCTTGTAAGCATCAAAGGTAATATCCTTCGGCCAGAAGTATACGCTCTTGGACATTACTGCGGTATTGCCGGAAATGGATTTCACTGCTACATGCAGGAAAGGTAACACACAGCTTGCACACAGGATCACGATCACTGCCATCATGACGAAATCACTGATACGGAATTTGTTGACCGCATGAGCTCCGCCTGCGGAGGTAGATTCTTCGTTGATATTCACTTCTTTTTTCTTCATCACTCTCACCTCCTACAGTAATCCATCTTCGCCGAGCTTCTTGGCAAATTTATCAGATAACAGAACCAGGATCAATCCGATCAGTGACTGGAACAGACCAACCGCGGTCGCCGCACTGAATTTTCCAGCTCCGATACCTTTATTATATATGTAGACAGCCAGCTGATACTGGAAGTCCTTGACCTGCGAATTTTCTAACGCCGTCAGTCGCTCTAAGTTACTTCCCATGACACGTCCGAGATTTAAGATCAGCAGTGTTACTACCGTGCTCTTGATACCGGGAAGTGTGATGTGCCACATTCTCTTCCAGCGGTTCGCACCATCGATCATGGCTGCTTCGTACAGTTCTCCGTTGATACCGGTAATCGCTGCCAGGTAGAGGATGGTGCCCCATCCCATTGTCTGCCATACACCGATCAGAAGATAAGTCACTGCCCAGTGCCATTTCTCATTCAGGAACGGAATTCCTTCGGAGATCACTCCCATGTTGGTTAACAGGATGTTCACCAGACCGGAGTTGGGGCGGAACATTGTCATCGCAACGCTTCCGATGATGGCCCAGGAGAGGAAGTGCGGCAGATACAGGATCGTCTGGGATACCTTTTTGAATCTGGGATATCTTAATTCATTCAGGATCAGTGCCAGAATGATCGGCATCGGGAAGCCAACTAACAGGTCTGCCAGGTTGAACACTACGGAGTTGCGGAGTGCTCTCATGAAGTCGGCATCCTTGAATATTTTAATGAATGTCTTCATTCCCACCCATTCACTGCCTGCATATCCCTTCGCCGGTTTGTAATCCATGAAGGCCATCCGCAGTCCCGGGTAAGCACCATAGCTGAATACAATTACCATGATCAGTGGAAACAATAACAACAGATACAACTGCCAGTCTCTTTTAAAAGCTTGTTTCCAAGTGGTTTTCGTTTTCACGCCCGCCGCATTGGCTGCATTCTTCTTCGCCATATCGAACCTCCTCAAGTGTCAGTTATATTTTCTCGTCATTTTGTACACTTTTTGCAACCTTGTAAGCATATTATCATACATGTTGTCACTTTTTTCTAATCAAACGTTATAGAAAACTATGCAAAAACAACCATTATAAATCATGTTCGTTTTTCGTTGATTTTATTTTCTCGTTTGCTTTTGTATTTAATAACGTATATTTCTTGAAAAAGAGCCGTGTTTTTCAATGTTTTTAACCTTTTTTAGTCACATTTTCGGGAACGGTTTCAAAAGTGCACTTATTATTTATACAATATAATGGTTGATTTTGTCCAGTTTAATTGTTATATATAATGTATAGACATTATTTCCATGGCAGCAAGACGTTTTTTCACAGTGTCATACAGGATGCACAATGGATTTATACAAGATTCACAGGAGGTTGAAAATGGCGAAAACCAAGCGAGTGGTTACAGAATACAGAAGCTACTATCTGCCCATGCAGTTCCCCGTACTGCTTCTGTCCGGTGATTATTGGAAGATCTCGGATATTCCCAGCGGAAGTCTTCACTTCCATAATTGTCTGGAGATCGGACTCTGTCATTCCGACAGCGGCACGTTAGAGATCAACGGTGAGAAGCAGTCCTTCCATGCCGGTGATGTCACTATCCTGCCCCGTAACGTCCCCCACACCACTTACAGCACTCCCGGTACCAGGAGCCACTGGTCTTATCTGTTTCTGGATCCGAGGGAGCTGTTCCGCAATCTCCTTCCCGCTTCCTGGAAAAATTATGATCTGTCCACAGACGGCTTCCCGGGATTCCGCTATATTTTCAGCAAAGAGGATTTCCCCCATATCAACTATCTGGTGTCCTATATCATTCATGAGCTGGAGGAGCAGAATCCCTGCTACCAGATCAGTGCCAGAAGTCTGTTGTGTTCCCTCTATATCGAGCTGTACCGGATCGAAAGCCTTGGCGGTGTCAACCCCGGCACTGCGAAACCGGGTTCTCCCGAGATCTTGGCCCTACAGGACCGCAAAAAAGAGGGTGAGATCGCCGAAAACTCTCTGGTGATCTCACCCGCTCTGGAATATATTGAGAAAAATTATATGCAACAGTTTACCATCGAATATCTGGCAGAGCTGTGTCATTGGAGTCCCACCCATTTCCGCCGGGTCTTCCACGATATCATGGGCACCTCCCCGTTGGACTATGTGAACAATACCCGGATCCTGAAATCCTGTATCCTGTTACGAAGCACGGAGCATTCCATTCTCGACATCTCCGAAATGGTGGGCTTCCATTCTGTGTCCAGCTTTAACCGCTACTTCGCCAAGCTGATGCAGATGTCTCCCAGAGAATACCGCAAGCAGATGCAGCAAAGCGAGAAAAAAGCGGAAAACCAGTCCATTCTGGAATTCGCCGGCTGGATGCGTCCGGAATAACTGCATTCTGTATTCCGGTAGCTCCGGCCATTAAGCCAGGCGTTTGTGTTTCCATTTGCCGGAGTAATACCGGATCACGGGAATGATGCACCCGCAGCTCCAGGACAGAGGTGTGGCGATCCAGATTCCCGTCACGCCTAAGATTCCGGACAACAGATACGCGAACACGATTCTGCCGGTCAGTTCCGTTAAGCCTGCTACCATGCAGGTATTCACATCTCCGGCGCCACGGATTACATTCTGATAGCTCTGCATTACGCCGGCGATCACATAGGCCACGCCGATGATCGTCAGATACGTGCAGCCGATGCCGATAGCTTCTCCCGATTCGTTTGCATCCAAAAACAGCATCATTAACTGCACCCGGAAAATAAGTACCATGGAGGCAATAAAAATACTTGCTCCCACCATGACACCCAGTGTCTTATAGAGAGCTTCCCGAATCCGGTCATACTGATTCTTCGCAATATTCTGCCCGGTAAACACCGAAAGTGCCGTTCCGATAGAGACGATGACCTGAATCGCCACACTGTCCACACGATTTGCCGCCACGTAAGCTGCCATGGTGGATGAGCCAAAGGAATTCACCAGTCTCTGTACACTCATGCCGCCTAAAGCGATCATGCAGGACTGAAACGCCGCCGGAAATCCGGTCTTTACCACCAGCTGGACATAACCAGCCTCTGGCTTCCACTTCATCAGGGATAATCCGATCTCTTCTTTCACTGTCCACACTTTCGCAAAACAGATCACCGCCGAAGTGCACTGCGCCAGAATCGTCGCATAAGCCGCTCCCGCTACTCCCATTTTGCAGGCAATAATGAAAAACAGATCGAAAGCAATATTCACTGCAGACGAAGCGATCACTGCCCGTAGCGGAGTCTTGGAATCTCCCACACTGTTTAAGATCGCCGCACATCCGTTGTAGATCACGCTGCCGAACACAAAAGTGTAGATGATATGCAGATATTCTGCGGAATAACCAATGACATTCTCCGGCACGCTTAAAAGCCGAAGGAAAAATTCCGCACCAAAGATTCCGATGAGTGACATGATGCAGGTCAGCATCCCTGCCACCCAGATAAGTGCCGTCACCGTCTTCGCCAGTCTCTCTTTATTGCCACAGCCAAAGCACTGCGCCACCACCAGTCCGGCACCGTTGCACATGCCGCTGACCAACGCCAGCAGAAAATAGGTCAGCGTTCCTGTGCTTCCCACGCCTGCCAGTGCACTCTCTCCCAAAAATCTTCCCACGATCACTGTGTCTACCACATTATATATTTGCTGGAATATGTTGCCGATCAACATCGGTATGGCAAACCCAATGATCAGTTTTAATGGTTTACCCTGCGTCATATCTTTCATGTATGTGTCCTCTTTTTATTTATCCCAACCGCTGCAAGCCGGCTCTTCCCCCGCTTCGTTGCTATGATCCACCATTGCCTGTCCAGGAAATCATTATATAGCCTACCATTAGTGTTTTAAATTCACTATCATGAACTATTTTTAATATTCATTGCATTATTCTGAATCTTTTTGATATAATATGATGCTGGGGTTTTTGACCCCGACATCATAATATCTATGAGGAGTGAATCAAAAATGGCAGATAAAAGAATCTTTTTATACGAAGATTTAGAAATATTCTATGAAGATACAAAAAAAGGGTGGTCCATGCCCTATTCGCATCACCACACCAACTATGAAATCTATATTCTACTCTCCGGAAAACGTCTGGTTACCATCGGCGACATCACCTACCGAGTAGAAGCCGGCATGGCAAGCCTGTTTGAGAGTAATATCTCTCACCGAAGTGTCGGTGACACAGATTATACCGGGATATGCATCCAAAAGCCTATCTTCAAAAATACTTTTTGCCTGCCGTAGTATCTTCCTACCTGACCTGTTTCCAGACACCGATTATTTTCATACCCGAGGATTACAGGCAACAGCTCCTCGACTGGAACGCAGCTTCCTGCTGTAAATCTCCCACTGCATACCTGTTATTGGCACAGATCCTTACAGATCTATCCGTTTTCCGTCATCAGTATCCTATGGACAATAAAATTTCCGTCAGCGAGAATAAAGCCTCCGGTTTTCAGCGGATCATCCATTATATTAATGCTAACTACACGACGATTCAGACCGTCCGGGATATCGCCGAATCCTGTGGGGTCTCCGAAAGCTATGTCCACCGGGCCGTCCGACAGACGGAATCTCTCACCGTAAAAGAATATATTAATAAGCTTCGCCTCCATCATGCCATACATCAGATGGAACAGGGCGGCAATTCCCTCTCTGTCATCAGCAAGACCTGCGGTTTCCAGAGCGTGTCCTATTTTTACCGGGTTTTCAAAAAATACTACGGTATGACACCCACACAATATTTTTCCAAAAAAGAACCCCATTACTGATATTTCTATCAGTAATGAGGTTCTCGTCATATTCTCATATACCCCAATTTATTACCTGCGTAATACCCTCTCAGATCGTCTTTCCGACTTTCCTTACTTATCAGCAATAGCAGCCTGTGCAGCAGCCAGTCTTGCGATAGGTACACGGAAAGGTGAGCAGGATACATAATCCAGGCCGATCTTGTGGCAGAACTCTACGGAACTGGGATCTCCGCCGTGCTCACCACAGATACCAACGTGCAGCTTAGGATTTACAGGCTTACCAAGCTTGATAGCCATCTCCATCAGCTTGCCAACACCGGCCTGATCCAGCTTAGCGAACGGATCATTCTCGAAGATCTTGGTGTCATAGTAAGCGTTCAGGAACTTACCTGCATCATCACGGGAGAAGCCGAAGGTCATCTGGGTCAGGTCGTTGGTACCGAAGCAGAAGAAATCAGCTTCCTTAGCGATCTCATCGGCAGTCAGAGCTGCTCTGGGGATCTCGATCATGGTACCTACTTCGTACTTCATATCTACACCAGCAGCTGCGATCTCAGCATCAGCGGTCTCTACAACTACCTTCTTAACGAACTTAAGCTCTTTCACTTCACATACCAGAGGAATCATGATCTCGGGCTCTACATTCCAGTCGGGATGTGCCTTCTTAACCTCGATTGCCGCACGGATAACAGCCTTGGTCTGCATCTTGGCAATTTCAGGATAAGTAACAGCCAGACGGCATCCTCTGTGACCCATCATAGGGTTGAACTCATGCAGGGAAGCGATGATGGTCTTGATGGTCTCTACGCTCTTGCCCTGTGCCTTAGCCAGCTTTTCAATGTCAGCTTCCTCGGTAGGAACGAACTCATGCAGAGGCGGATCCAGGAAACGGATGGTAACAGGGTTACCCTCCAGAGCCTCATACAGCTGCTTGAAGTCGTTCTGCTGATAAGGCAGGATCTTCTCCAGTGCTGCTTCTCTCTCCTCTACAGTATCGGAACAGATCATCTCACGGAATGCTGCGATTCTGTCCTCTTCGAAGAACATATGCTCAGTACGGCACAGACCGATTCCTTCAGCGCCCAGCTCACGAGCCTTCTTAGCATCTGCGGGAGTATCTGCATTGGTACGAACTTTTAACTTACGATATTTGTCAGCCCAAGCCATTACACGGCCGAACTCACCTGCGATGGTAGCGTCAACAGTCTTGATCTCGCCATCATAGATGTTACCGGTAGTACCATCGATGGACAGCCAGTCACCTTCATGGAAGGTCTTGCCAGCCAGAGTGAACTGCTTGTTCTCCTCATCCATAGCGATGTCGCCACAACCGGATACACAGCAGGTACCCATACCACGAGCAACTACTGCTGCGTGAGAGGTCATACCACCACGAACGGTCAGGATACCCTGGGAAGCCTTCATACCGGTGATATCTTCGGGAGAGGTCTCCAGACGTACCAAAACAACTCTCTCTCCTCTTGCATGCCATTCTTCTGCATCTTCTGCGGTGAATACGATCTTACCACATGCAGCTCCGGGAGAAGCACCAAGGCCCTTGCCGATAGGAGTTGCAGCCTTCAGAGCAGCGGTGTCGAACTGAGGATGTAACAGAGTATCCAGGTTACGAGGATCGATCATTGCAACTGCCTCTTCCTCGGTTCTCATGCCCTCATCTACCAGATCACAAGCGATCTTCAGAGCTGCCTGAGCGGTTCTCTTACCGTTTCTGGTCTGTAACATGTACAGCTTACCATGCTCAACGGTGAACTCCATATCCTGCATATCTCTGTAGTGATCTTCCAGAGTCTTACATACTTCCTGGAACTGAGCAAATGCCTCAGGGAATTTGTCAGCCATCTCAGCGATCTTCATAGGTGTACGAACACCTGCTACTACGTCCTCGCCCTGTGCGTTGGTCAGGAACTCACCGAACAGTCCCTTAGCGCCGGTAGCCGGATCTCTGGTAAATGCAACACCGGTACCACAGTCATCACCCATGTTACCAAATGCCATAGACTGAACGTTAACAGCAGTACCCCAGGAATAAGGGATATCGTTGTCACGACGATAAACGTTTGCACGAGGGTTGTCCCAGGAACGGAATACAGCCTTGATAGCGCCCATCAGCTGTTCCTTGGGATCATCAGGGAAGTCTACACCGATCTTAGCCTTGTACTCAGCCTTGAACTGACCAGCCAGCTCCTTCAGATCGTCAGCGGTAAGCTCTACGTCCTGTGTTACACCCTTCTTCTCTTTCATTGCATCGATCAGCTGCTCGAAGTACTTCTTACCTACTTCCATAACAACGTCGGAATACATCTGAATAAATCTTCTATAGCAGTCCCAAGCCCAACGGGGGTTGCCGGACTTCTCAGCGATTACGTTAACAACGGTCTCATTCAGACCAAGGTTCAGAATGGTATCCATCATACCGGGCATGGATGCTCTCGCGCCGGAACGAACGGATACTAACAGAGGATTCTCGTGGTCGCCGAACTTTTTGCCGGTGATCTCTTCCATCTTAGTAATGTACTCGTTGATCTGACCCTGGATCTCTTCATTGATCTCGCGTCCATCTTCATAATACTGTGTACATGCCTCTGTTGTAATGGTGAAGCCCTGAGGAACCGGCAGACCAATGTTGGTCATCTCAGCCAGGTTCGCACCTTTACCACCAAGCAGTTCGCGCATGTTTGCATTACCTTCGGTAAACAAATATACCCATTTCTTCATACTTCTTTGTCTCCCTTTTTATAATATTTTTGACAAAACTTTGTAACCCAAACCACTACCGGAGCATTTCGGCTTCGGTTTTTAGTACTTTGATATTGTAACAATCTGCCAAAGGAATATCAAGACGAAATTGATAATTTTTTGACAGAGTACTTATTTTCGTGCATAATGTTAAATTTTTGTATTATATTTTTGTTCGTTTTGTCTAGTACTTTAGTATTATGTAACCGCTTACATTTGTTCAACTTTCTTTACATGGTTTTTACGCAGGTAAAAACATATTTTTGAGTCTTTATTTTGTTTTCATCATCGCTTCTTACACTGCCGGGGATCAGATATGGATCTATTAAGAAAATAATTTTCACAAACAAAAAGAGCAGACTCCTTTGTATAGAATCTGCTCCTTTCGTTATTTTAATAAATGAATTTATTCCAGCATACCGTCTTTGATCACGTTGTGATCACGCAGCAGTTTTTCCACTACGGTACCCTTCACTACGCGAAGCAGCGGCTTCTTCAGGGCATTCAAAGGTCCGGGCAGTTCGATCTCCAGAGGAGACATGCCATCCATCAGCTTCACACTGCTGTCCAGAAGCTCTCTGATATCATAAACGCTGCCCCATACCTCAGGCACACCTCTGTCCACACCTAACAGTCCGTAAACAGCCTCCATAGCGGTTCTCACGGAATACTCTGTGGTGAATACAGTGTCTCTCGGGGTCTCTGCGAACTGGCCCAGGAAAGCAAAGTTCACGCAGCCATCGGGGATGACATCGGGACGGTCGCCCTTGGTTCTGGGCATGAAGAATGCGGTGATATAAG
>OOAD01000810.1_pt1 | contig 20125 bp, 18 predicted proteins | sample 1671151 | NCBI WGS metagenome assembly OOAD01 (sample SAMN06348127, study PRJEB24527) | human gut metagenome | biome: human gut; feature: ankylosing spondylitis patient; material: feces | host: Homo sapiens | place: China | collected 2015-10
AGACACGACAGGAACGAGAAAAATCCCTTCTTTCGCATCCGGAAGTCCGGTCTTTTACCTCCCGAACTTCTTGGTTTGACACGTCAAAGTCCCTTGTTTCGTACACAGAAGTCCCTTGTTTCAAGGCTCACCTTGATATTGCACGATCATCCTCACCTGCAGCTCCGGGTTTGCCCCCCATCCAGCTGGACAACCGTTATCCAACTGATGCCGGCATCGAATCCGGACCGTAAAGGGCCGTCTATACCTGCTACCCGTAACGCCTGACGTCGAATTCATTCCTCCTCCTCATCCCCATCGTTTCATTACCCTATAAAGATAAGCAATAAATGCTGATATTCAAAATATAATGACATCTATTTCCTACCTCTTCCTACCTGTTTCTGCACCGATCTTCGCCGATCTTCCCGAAACGGTATTCCTGCCTGTAGCGGGGCCTTATCTTCGTACTGTCATCGATAATGAAAAAAAATCCTTCATCTACACAATCCACTATGCAACAAATATATAGATTATTCTCCACAAACTTTCGTTGCCGATTAGTCCTGCATCTTCCGATAGTAACGCGGACTGTAGCCGGGCAGCAATTCCGGATGGAACACCCAGATCAGGTCTTTCAGCAGGTAATCGGGATGCAAAGGAAATTCCTCATAATAAGGGACAAGTCCCGTATTGCAGGAATAAATCCGGCGGTTCTTAAAGGCATCGAAGTTCTCGTACGGCGCGTATTCGGCACGCAGGTCACCGTAGGTCATGTCTTCGGACTGGTTATACTTAATCAGCCACATATCGGCATGGATAGCCCGGTCGAGTACCGTCTCGAAAGCCAAAGGCGTACTTCCGGCTCCGGGGAGTTCCTTGAAAACATAATCGGCTCCGGCATCGGCATACATATTGGCGATATAGCTATCTCCCGCCGGCATAAACCAGGAAGCGCCGAACTTCTTTTCGGAGATAACGGTCGGGCGAGGCATATCGGCCGTGACCAGCTGTTTCAGATCGAGATAACTCTTTTCCGTTTGCCTGAAAATGGAATCGGCCAACGCTTCCTTACCGAACAACATCCCGTAGAAACGAATCCATTCGGTACGTCCCAACGGCAGCGACTCCATATAATCAGCTCCCTCGATAATGGGGATTCCCAGTTTCTCGACCGGCCCGTAGCCACTATTCTGGAAAGGGGAAACGATCACAAGCTCGGCGCCTTTGTCGATCATCATCTCCACATTAGGGGCGGTCGCCTCTCCCATATCGACAATCCGTCCGGCTTTCAGCCCTTCCCGGATGGCAGGGGTGTCCATATAGCGAGGCTCGCAAACGCCTATGATCCGCCCTGTCTCGCCCAACTGGTCGATAATAGCCGCATGCACGGATGTATAAACCACGACATTCTGTGCCGGAACCTGCACGACCGTTCCTTTCGGAAGGTTTTCGGGAACAGGCCGGTCACGGTCTACCAAAAGATACCGTTGCAACAGGCGCGTACTATTCCACGGATCGCGCACTTCAACAGCCGTATAGCCGTCGAAATGATGCACGGTAAACCCCTGGGCGTAGCGGATGGTGTCAGAAGAGAGGGAGTTTTCGGAATGGGAACTCTGCCTCATATTACAACTTAACGTGAGGCAGAGTAAAAGGAAAGAAGCAAGCAACTTCATTTTTATCGTTTTACAAATACAGCCTTAACAGGATTTAAACCAACTTCAAACTGGAATAACTTCTTACCACTCGCATCAAATGCATACACATCGCCATTCGTCTTATAATCGGAAGCAGTAATATAAATATAACCGGTCGTCGGATCAGCTCCGATTTTATAAGGTTTATCAATAGAGGTTCCATCTGTGATAAAGTTATCTGAAATAACCTTCTCATTTATTGCATCATAAGAAATAAATGAGATAACCTGGTTCCAGTTTGCATCATACTGTGAATAGATCATGTAAAGCTTATCGCCGACAGAAGCCATTTCTGTCGCATTCGTTTCTGTAATAGTCGTGACTTCATCCGTCTCGCTATCGATACGTTGGAAAGTATTCGGAATAGCACCGTAATCACCCATAGAAACCAAATAAACATCTCCCTGGCTGTCTGTCACCAAGTTTACAGGATTTGTTACCACTTCGATCTTCTTCGTCTCTTGGAAAGATGCTAAATCGATAACAGATACAGTCTTATCATACCCAACCGGAGTATTATAATCCAAACCACCGGAATTCGCCACATATAATTTATTATTGGCAACTACCAATTGCTCCGGATTACGGCCAACTTTTACTTTCTGTTCGATTTCTAAAGATGCCGTATCCAAACGGGCTACATAACCATCATACAAGGACACATATACTTTTCCTTCATTAGCTGTAAAGAAACGGGGTAATAAGGCATCGCCACTCGATTTGATCTGTTTGATAGATTTACCACTCAAGTCTGTCACTTCGATAATGCTGGAACCATAAACAGCTATATACATTTTAGAACCATATACAATCATATCGTTAGCCGTGTCACCCAATCCTTTTTCATTCACGTTCATGAAAGTATCAACAGTCATCGTCAACGTATTCAGATTGAAACATGAAAGGCCAGCATTGTTACTCCCCATCTTTCCACTATTCAGAAAATAGATACCACCATTATCTACAGGTTCCGGCTCCTGTTCCGGGCTGTCCGGTGTGAGGTCCTGGATTTTCACACTTGCCAAAGCCTCTGATTCTCCCTGTGCATTACATGCAACCACTATAATATATGTATCGGCAGTTACACTTGTTTCAATAGCATAGCTGTTTGTTCCGACTTCAACTTCACCCAATTTCGTATCTCTACCCTTTCCATCGGCAGACAGATAAATAACATATTTAGTGATATTGGATACATTTTCCGGAGCAATCCATTTCAATGTACCTTTAATTACTCCTTCAACCTGATCCGTATCTGTAAAAGTGACCCCAGTCACAACTTCTGTCGGAACAGTAAGCTGATTTTCATCTTCATCCTTACATCCTGTAAAGACAAAAGACATCAGTGCACATAGGACTGAAACAAAAAAAACACTTTTCTTCTTCATACTATTTCTATTTTATCTAATTAATATGTAATACTTAAACTAAATCTCCATGAACGCCCCGGCATCGGATAATACTGAATAATGTCATACGTTTTATCTGTCAGATTCAGGATATCTCCCTGCACCTTAAACATACACTTCTTCAATGCAAAACTCCGGTTTACAGAAAGACTGTGTTCGAGATATGAATCTATTTGATTTGCCTCTATATTCTGCGGAAGGGCATAACGGTCACCTGCTGCCACAAGCGTATAGGTCACATTCACCCAAGGGTTTTCCAATGATGCCGAAACAGACCCCGAATGCCGTGGGGTATAAGGTATCTGGTTCTTATAGTTTTTTTCTTCCGGGTCAGTTACATCGATCGCATCCTGGTAGCTATAAGCAGACAAGAGCAAGAGGGAAAAAGTCTTATATAAAGGTATATTGGCACTTAGATTTACATCTATCCCCTTTATTTCCACTTCTCCCATATTCATCATTTTCCAGATGTACATATTCGGAATGGCGACAATCTTATCACTTACCTTATTATAATAGCCGTCAACAGAAACACTTAACAGGCGTATAAAAGGACTTATCTCATCATTCCATGTAAACCCGATATTATATTGAGTTGCTTTTTCCGGTTTCAAATTGACATTCCCCATACGCAGATAATACAGATCCGTAAAAGTCGGGACACGGAATATATCTTTATAAGAAGCCCGAATACGAAAAGACTGTTCCTGGAACGGACGCCAGGAGATACTTACTGCCGGAGAAAGCCTTTTCTTATCTGCCGGCCTATCTCCATTCTCAACCTTGTCCGTTATATAAGTGCTCAGCAAACTGGCTGTAGCTGTCAACACCGGGCTTTTATATTGTGCGGCAAATGCGGTAAGCGAAGTCCAACGTTTGGGAGTCGGAGCATTTACGAAATTGTTTACCAAAGTATTCCGCGCGATATCCGTATTCAACGAAAAAGAGACATAAGAACAGGGCGTATACAAAATTCCTGCCGATCCGTAATATTCGTTTTGAGTATTCAGATCTTCCTGTTTGCCTCCGGAATATTTATTGCTGATATCGCGATACTTGCTGAACGAATAATTGTATTTGGCATTTGCCTGGAATTTCAAGCGATCAAACCATTCGTTCTCATAATGAAGCTGTGTAAAAAAGTCATTATCCCATACCCGTTCACGGGCATTGCTATTATAAAGAATTACCGAACCGGGAAGTCCCCGTTCCGAATCGTAATAATAAACCTTGCCATTCAATTTTCCACCCCGTCCGAAATGACCATACACATTTCCTTCCAGACGAAGAGACTGAACATCGCTGTTCTTACGGATTTCTTCTGTAACCTCCTTACCGTTTATCAGTGTAAAAGGATAATTTCCTTTTGCACTCAACCAATCTGCATGCAGAGATGCGGACCACCGATTTCCTATTCTCTGCTCATAACGTACCACCGGGTTGAACAATCCGAATGAACCTCCTTTCAGTTTCACATAAGCATTATAAGATTTTTCCTTAAACAGGGGGGCCGCAGTCTTTATGCTCAACGCCCCTGCCGAAGCGTACATCCGTGCCGTCTGGAAGATATCGTCGGCCTGACCGATCGACAGGGAGATCATATCGACATTGTCCAGTGAAAAGCGACTGATATCCACCTGGCCGCTCTGTGCATCCGTGACCGTCACCCCGTCATAGCAGACAGCCGTATGTTTGGCACCGAGGCTGCGGACGGAAACGGTTTTCAAACCTCCTATACCTCCGTAATCCTGTACGGTCACACCGGAAAAGCGTTTTACGGCTTCCGACAAGTCCTGCACACCGAGCCGTTCGATCCCGGCCTTGTCCATCACCTGGAGCGGCGTGCTCTCGCGGGTGGTGGAAGGGCGTACCTTTCCCAGCACCTCGACACCCGAAAGCTGGTGATAGGTCGTCGTGTCTACCTGCGCATACAAAGCGGCAAACGGAAATAGCCAGGCACATAACAGGCCCGACAATCGTTTTACAAATATATTCTGCATACCTTTTCGATTCATCAGTTCCTTTACCCGAGGAACCGGATACCGAATAATGGCAGGTTTTCTGGCTTGTTCCCCCCTTTTCAATTGATAATTGATAATGGACAATTACCAACTAACGGCAGCCTTCCCGGTGTTCAAATTGTCAATTCTCAATTGAACCACCAGTGGCAACAAGATTTGCCGGGGTTTCAGAACTTACAGCTACGGGTACAGCTCCGGACTTTCACCGGATTCCCTTTTACTAACCGTCAGCGGAAGCAAATACGGTTACACCATAATCCGATTGCAAAGGTAGAAAAAACAGATGAGTAATCCTTTTTATTTAACAAAGTAAAACATTTCATCTGTTTTTCGCCAACAAAACGGCATATCATGCTTAGAATCTTCTATCTCTATGGTTTACAAAATAAGCTATTCCTACTATTTTGGTTCATTTCAGAACTCGATTGGTTCATTTTAGAAGAGGTTGAAATTAGTTGAATATTTAACTAAGTACAAAAAGACTCAAAAAGTAATATTTCCGGTTTTCGGAAATTCATAATTCGTAATATTGCAGCTGAAGATTTGAATAGGATTAAGGAAAAAAGAGATTGTATGGGAGAAATAAAAGGTTATATCTCACAGGTTATCGGTCCGGTCGTGGACATTCATTTCGATAATGGCAAGGAAGAAAAGATAACACTTCCCCGCATTCACGATGCAATGGAGATAACCCGCCCCAATGGAAAAATCCTGATTGTGGAAGTCCAACAGCATATTGGGGAAAACACGGTCCGTACCGTAGCGATGGATACGACAGACGGACTGAAGAGAGGAATGGAAGCCATTTCGCACGGTTCGCCCATCACGATGCCGGTCGGCGACCAGGTAAAAGGGCGTTTGATGAACGTAACGGGGAATCCCATTGACGGAATGACCGAACTCGACAAGAAAGGGGCTCTTCCGATCCATCGTGAACCGCCCAAGTTCGAAGACCTGACCACCAGCCGTGAAGTCTTATACACCGGTATCAAGGTGATCGACCTGCTCGAACCTTACTCCAAAGGAGGCAAGATCGGTCTGTTCGGGGGAGCTGGCGTAGGAAAGACGGTCCTGATCATGGAGTTGATCAACAACATCGCGAAGAAGAACAACGGATTCTCCGTCTTTGCTGGTGTGGGTGAACGTACACGCGAAGGAAACGATCTGCTGCGCGAGATGATCCAATCCGGAGTCATCCGCTACGGCGAAGAATTCAAGAAAAGCATGGAGGCAGGTCATTGGGATTTGTCCAAGATCGATTATGATGAACTGGCCAAGTCGCAGGCGACACTGGTCTTCGGCCAGATGAACGAACCGCCGGGAGCCCGCTCTTCGGTAGCCCTTTCAGGACTGACGATCGCCGAGTCTTTTCGTGACCTGGCGGCAGAGGGGGAAACAAAAGACATCCTTTTCTTTATCGACAATATCTTCCGGTTCACACAGGCCGGTTCGGAAGTATCCGCCCTGCTGGGACGTATGCCGTCCGCCGTCGGTTACCAGCCGACACTGGCCACCGAGATGGGAGCCATGCAGGAACGCATCACTTCCACTAAGAAAGGTTCCATCACTTCCGTTCAGGCAGTTTATGTGCCAGCAGACGACCTGACGGACCCGGCTCCGGCAACGACCTTTACACATCTGGATGCCACCACGGTATTGAGCCGTAAGATCACCGAACTCGGTATCTATCCGGCCGTCGACCCGTTGGAATCCACTTCGCGCATCCTGGACCCGTTGATCGTGGGCAAAGAGCATTACGAAACGGCACAGCGTGTGAAACAAATCCTCCAACGCAACAAGGAACTGCAAGACATCATCTCGATCCTCGGCATGGAAGAACTTTCCGACGAAGACCGCCTGACCGTCAACCGCGCTCGCCGTGTACAGCGTTTCCTTTCACAGCCGTTCTCCGTGGCGGAACAATTCACCGGTGTACCGGGCGTCATGGTCCCCATCGAAGATACGATCCGAGGATTCAAGATGATCATGGACGGAGAGACGGACGATATCCCCGAACAGGCTTTCTTGAACGTAGGCACGATCGAGGACGTGATGGAAAAAGCAAAGCGATTGGCTGAACAAGCAAATTAAAAATGGATATGAGATTGGAAATTGTATCACCGGACGGCATTCTTTTCGAAGGCGAAGCAGAGCGTGTTTCCTTTCCGGGAGCAGCCGGTTCATTTGATATCCTCCCCCATCATGCCCCGCTGATAGCCGCCCTCCGACAAGGGACCATCCAATATGAACACGATGGCAAAAGAGGCGAACAGGCCATTAAGAGCGGATTCGTAGAGGTTAAAGATGATTACATATCTGTTTGCATCGAATAAAATAATACGATTATGAGTGGCAGGTTGAAAATGAGATTAATGGGATGGATAACATTTATTAATGTAACCATCGGTATTGCATTAGGCGGTTTGTTGTATACGATCTGGCCGGAACACTATTTCAAATGGTATCCATCCATTCCTATTTTTTATTGGATTATGGCAATGGCGATGACATATGTCCTTGATCTGGTAAAAAGAAAGAATGGCGATGTTACTATTACGACTTTTATGGTCGTTCGCTTTTGTAAGTTCACCCTTGCCATCGTTTTTTTATGGCTTTACGCCCAACTGATCAATGAAAGATTAAAGGCATTTGGTTTCACACTTATGCTTTTTTACTTCATTTACTTGGGACTGGAGACATATACAATTTATTTATTCGAGAAAAAAAGGATAAAAAGAGAGAAAAAAGAAAATGATGAACAATGTCAAAAATAAGAGGTTGATATGGACAGTCTTATTCATGTGGTTGTATTTCCTTACACCGATAAGGGCTGCTTCTGAAGATAGCGTAGATGTCCAAGAGATCGTTTTCTCGCATATCCAAGATGCTTATACATGGCATATAACCGAGTGGAACGGCAAAGAGATTGCAATCCCCTTGCCAGTATTGATAAAAAGCGAAGAGCGTGGTTGGGATTTATTTCTGTCTCATCATTTACATCAAAATCAGATTCATAATAATTATTATATTGCAACCGATGGTGAATATGCTGGAAAGATTGTAGAAAAGAACAGCCTGGGAGAAGAAGTCCGTCCTATTGATTTGTCGTTGACTAAAAATGTTTGTGGTCTGCTCCTTAGCTGTTGCATACTACTGTTCATTATTCTCCGGACAGCTCGTTGGTACAAAAAACATCCCAACGAAGTCCCGGACGGATTTACAGGCCTGATGGAAATGGCTGTGACTTATCTTCAGGAAAATGTTATTAAAGAATCAATCGGAAAAGAGTACTACAAGCCGTTTTCCTCCTATTTATTAACAGTATTTTTCTTTATACTGATAAATAATCTGATCGGGGTGATACCGATTTTTCCAGGAGGAGCCAATGTAACGGGGAACATCACCATTACATTTGTCTTAGCCATCTGTACGTTCTTTGCCGTTAATTTATTTGCTACAAAAGACTACTGGAAGGAGATTTTCTGGCCTAAAGTTCCCATCTATCTGAAGCTGCCACTTCCGATTATGCCTTTCGTGGAATTTTTCGGAGTTTTCACCAAACCGTTCGCCCTCATGATCCGTTTGTTTGCCAACATCATGGCAGGACATACCATCATTCTGGCGTTAACATGTCTAATTTTCATTACGGTTTCAATGGGTATGATCGTAAATCTTGGAATGACTGCAGTATCAGTCCTGTTCTGCGTATTCATGAACTGTCTGGAACTGTTTGTCGCCTGTTTACAAGCATATATATTCACTTTGCTTTCCGCCAATTATATCGGCCTGGCAAAAGTCAAAGAATAAATTATTCATACAGATTATTAATTTAAAGTTTAAAACACTATGTTATCGACTATTTTATTACAAGCAGCCGGAATGGGTGTTGCCAAAATGGGAGCAACTATCGGAGCCGGATTAGCCGCCATCGGTGCAGGTATTGGTATTGGATTAATTGGAAAAGGAGCAGTCGAAGCAATTGGACGCCAACCGTCTGCGGCAGGGGAAATTCGGACATCCATGCTAATCATGAGTGCTTTGGTTGAAGGTGTGGCACTGTTTGCCATCGTGGTATGTTTCCTGGCTTTGTTCCAATAAAAAAGTAACAGGTTATGTCATTATTAACACCGGATTCGGGACTTCTGTTCTGGATGATCGTTTCATTCGGGATTGTCTTTGTCATCCTTTCCAAATACGGATTTCCTGTCATCATCAAGGCGGTGGAACAACGGAAAGCCTACATCGACAACTCTCTTGAAACGGCTCGCCAAGCGAATGAACAGCTCGCTAATATCCAGGCCGAAGGGGCCCGGATACTTGCCGAAGCAAAGGAAAAGCAGAATGCCATCTTGAAAGAAGCCTTTGCCGAAAAGGAACAAATCATCGACGAAGCTCACCGGAAGGCTGCCGCCGAAACCCGTTTGCAGGTGGAAGAGGCTTCCCGGCGTATACGCGAGGAGAAGGAGAAAGCAATCCGCGAAGTCCGTTCCGAAATTGCCGACCTTTCGATCGCCATAGCAGAGAAAGTGATGAAAGAAAAGATCAGCCACGACAAGGAACAACAACAAATCATCGACCGGCTGTTGGATGAAGTATCGTTTTGTAAATCGTAACGTATGGATATAGGAACAATCTCTTCCCGGTATGCGAAAGCCCTTTTCTCCTTAGCGAAGGAGAAAGGACTGGAAACACGGGTATACGATGACATGAAGATGTTGGCAGACAGCTTCTCGCTCGAGCCCGGACTACGGATCGCCCTCGGCAATCCGATCCTCCCGGCAGAGGAAAAGCTCAAGCTACTGACTGCGGCAGGCGGCATAGAGGTTTCAGACCTGTATGAGCGTTTTATACACCTCGTACTGGAACATAAACGGGAAAGCCTCCTGCTCTTCATGGCACACATTTATATCCATCTGTACCGGAAAGATAAACACATCACTCGCGTGCAGTTCAGTACCGCAGTTCCGGTAAGCGAGGAGGTGAAAAAGCATCTCCAGGACAAACTGAAGGAAGAGACAGGTAGCACCATCGAATTCTCCGGCATTGTACAACCGGAGCTAGTCGGCGGTTTCCGCCTGCGCATCGGGAACTACCGGATAGATGCCAGCTATGCGACACAGCTACGGGACATCCGTAGCCGGTTACTCGAAAACAGATAAAAACAGAAAGAAGTATGACAGATCAGATAAAAGTGAGTGAAGTTTCCGCCATCCTGCGCCAGCAGTTGGAAGGGATCAGTACCGGCATCCGGACAGAAGAAGTGGGTACGGTGCTCCAGGTGAGCGATGGCGTAGCCCGGATTTACGGTCTCGACAATGCCGAGGCCAACGAACTCCTTCAGTTCGACAACGGGATGGAAGCGATCGTGATGAACCTAGAAGAGGACAACGTAGGAGCTGTCCTGCTGGGACCGACAGATCAAGTAAAAGAGGGTGACATCGTCAAACGTACAGGACGTATCGCCTCCATCAATGTCAGCGAAGGTATGATCGGACGTGTGATCGACCCGCTCGGAAACCCTATCGATGGAAAAGGGGATATCACGGGAGAGACCTGCGAGATGCCGCTCGAACGCAAGGCGCCGGGCGTTATCTTCCGCCAGCCCGTCAACGAACCGTTACAGACCGGAATCAAGGCTGTCGATGCAATGATCCCGATCGGACGCGGACAGCGCGAACTGATCATCGGAGACCGCCAGACCGGAAAAACCTCCATCGCCATCGATACGATCATCAACCAACGCAGCAGCTACGAAGCCGGAAATCCGGTCTACTGCATCTATGTAGCAATCGGACAGAAGGGGTCTACCGTCGCCTCGCTTGTCAACACGTTGCAAGAAAAAGGCGCGATGGACTATACGATCGTTGTCAGCGCGACAGCATCCGATCCGGCAGCCATGCAATATTTCGCTCCTTTTGCGGGTGCTGCCATCGGTGAATATTTCCGGGACAGCGGACGTCATGCTTTAGTTGTCTACGACGACCTTTCGAAACAGGCGGTCGCCTACCGCGAGGTGTCTCTGATCCTGCGCCGTCCTTCCGGACGCGAGGCATATCCGGGAGATATCTTCTACCTGCATTCCCGTCTGCTCGAACGAGCTGCCAAGATCATCAATCAGCCCGAAGTGGCCCGGCAGATGAACGACCTGCCGGACAGCATGAAGGACAAGGTAAAAGGCGGCGGTTCCCTGACTGCCCTGCCGATCATCGAAACCCAGGCGGGTGACGTGTCAGCCTACATCCCTACGAACGTCATCTCCATTACCGACGGGCAGATCTTCCTCGAAACCGACCTCTTCAACCAAGGAAACCGTCCGGCTATCAACGTCGGTATCTCGGTATCTCGTGTAGGAGGTAACGCCCAGCTAAAGGCGATGAAGAAGGTGGCTGGAACGCTGAAGATCGACCAGGCACAGTTTCGCGAACTGGAATCATTCTCCAAATTCGGCGGCGAGATGGATGCCGTAACGGCTTTCACGATCGACAAAGGACAAAAGAACACGCAACTGCTGATACAGCCCCAATACAGCCCGATGCCTGTAGAAGACCAGATCGCCATCCTCTACTGCGGTACACAGGGATTGCTGAAAGGAGTCCCGTTGGATAAAGTGCATGACTTCGAAAAGGAATTCCTGCGCGAACTGCATACATCACACCAGCACGACGTACTGGACATCCTGAAAACCGGAACCATCAACGACGATATCCGGAAGAAACTGGAAGAAACAGCAAAACAACTGACAATGAACAATTGACAATGGACAAATACAACAAGCGACACCTAATTGTCAATTAAAAAAGGAATTATGGCATCATTAAAAGAAATAAAAGTTCGGATCGCGTCTATCCGGAGTACGCAAAAGATCACCGCAGCCATGAAAATGGTATCTTCGGCGAAGCTCCATCATACCCAGACGCTGACCGAACACACACTCCTCTATGCAAACAAACTTTCCGCCATCTTAAACGGTCTTTTAGAGGCGGAATGCAACCTGGAATCATCTTACACTGAAAAGCGTGAGGTGAAACAGGTCGCTATCGCCGTTTTCTCATCCAGCAGCGGATTATGCGGCACGTTCAATGCCAACGTATGGAAAGAGCTATCTGCCCGTCTGCATGAATTAGAAACACAACACACCGCCGTCCGCCTCTACCCCATCGGGAAAAAGATTGCTGACGAACTGCACAAGGCGGGCTATACGACTGAGGACGATTTTCTTCATTTAGGAGAGAAACCTTCGTACGAAGAGGCTGTCCGCCTCGCCGGAAAACTGATGGAGCTCTTTTCTTCGGGTAAGGCCGATCGGGTAGAGCTGCTTTATCATCATTTCAAGAACATGGCGACACAGGTATTAACTCATAAAGTCTACCTGCCGGTCACCCTGCCGCAGATCCCGGCAGAAACCACTGCCCCGGCAATCGATTACATCCTGGAACCGTCACCTGAAAGCCTTCAGACATTACTTTTCCCGAAGCTGCTTAACCTAACGATTTACACGACATTACTCGACACAACGACATCCGAGCATGCCGCCCGCATGATGGCGATGCAAACGGCCAACGACAATGCTAATGACCTGATTCAGGAACTAACCCTGCAATATAACAAAACCCGCCAGCAGGCTATCACCAACGAACTGTTGGATATTATGGGAGGACAGTAAAAAAACGTCCGGCTATGCACTTAAAAAACACGAAACTCCGGCGAATCACTTCGACGGAGCTTCTTACTTTAATTACTATTGAACAATATTCTAACAACGAATAACAATACTATTTATGTATAGAAAAATAAAATCATCAATTGTGCCATCAGTACCCGCAAGAACATCGTCAATGGATAAACTGTCGCATAGCTGACAGCCGGAGTATCATTTCCCGCCGTTACATTCGCATATGCCAATGCAAGCGGATCAGTCGTACTTCCAGCAAGCAGGCCGATCAACGTGAAATAATTCAGCTTGCAGTAATAACGCCCAATCACCCCAATGACCAGCAACGGTAGCATCGTTATGATAAAACCATAACCGATCCAGGTAAGTCCGCCTTTATTCACAATCGCATCGATAAAACCACCTCCTGCATTCAATCCGACACAGGCAAGAAACATCGTGATCCCGATTTCGCGCAACATCAGGTTAGCGCTCTGCGTCGTATAGGTCACAAGCCGGTAACGATAGCCGAAACGGCTGATCAGGATCGCCACAATCAGAGGTCCCCCTGCCAGCCCCAGCTTGATCGGCTGCGGAATTCCCGGAACCGAAAACGGTATGCTTCCCAAAACAATTCCCAACGCAATCCCGATAAAAAGGGTGATCAAATTTGGCTCATTCAGTCGCTTCATGGAATTACCCAAAATAGCACTCACCTTGTCGACAGCCAGTTCACTCCCGACAACCGTCACCCGGTCGCCCACCTGCAATTGCAATCCCTGTGTCGCCACCAGTTCAAGTCCGGCACGGTTAACACGCGTAACGTTGATACCATGCAGGCGGCGCAGTTGTAAATCTCCCAACCGACGGCCTGTCAGTTCCGGCTTTGTCACCAAGATACGACGACTGACGAATTGGCTCTCCGCCGGAATCCACTGCTTCCGGTCCATTTGGATTTCTTCCCCGATAAATGTTTTAATCGTCTCCACGTCATGTTCGGTCGTAATAACGAAGATTTTATCATCTTCCTGCAAAACGGTGTTTCCGGTTACGATCTCGACCTTATTAGTCGCTTTACGCCAGATACGCGAGATGACAAATTCGCGGTGCTCCAGCAAAGCGGCCAACTCGACCACCTTTCTTTTAAATACTGCCGGATTCTTAACGATCAACGAGACAGGGATAGCTTCTGCATGCGTATCATTCTCCGCTTCCAGCTTCTTCGCCTCATCATCAAAACTGACATGGAACACATACCGGACAAACAGCATTGCCAGAATGATCCCGATCACGCCTAACGGATAGGCAACGGCATAGCCCAGCGCAATGCTCTCGTCCGTACTTCCCGTCATATCCGTATAAGCCTGCTGAGCAGCACCGAGCCCCGGCGTATTGGTGACAGCCCCGGACAAGATCCCGACTATCGTCGGGATCGGAATGTCCACTACGAAGTGTATCACCAAAGCCGTAGCCACACCTAAAAAGACAATGCCGCAAGCCAACCCGTTCAGTGCCATTCCCCCTCGCCTGAACGAAGAGAAAAATCCCGGACCGACCTGCATACCTACCGAATAAACAAATAAGATCAATCCAAATTCCTGAAAGAAATGAATAACGACAGGATGGATATAGAAACCGAAATGCCCAAGCATGATCCCGACAAACAGCACCCACGTAACCCCCAACGAGATTCCGAAAACCTTGATTTTACCTAACTGGATACCAGCTGCAACCGTAAATGCAAGCAATAGAAGGGAATGTCCAATCCCTTCGCCCCACAGTAGTTCTTTAATCCATTCCATGATACCCTATCGGTCTTTACGGTAAACCGGAGAAACATCAAAAGCATAGAACGTGTCCCGGATATGCCCAATACATTCCGGACAAAGGCAATTCTTATAATAGATCCTGATAAAGGTTTTCTGACACTGGTCCAAACCAGTAGCAGTAAAGTCGCCTGACAATAAATCAATATTGCCGGAAAACTTTGTGCCACAACGCAAGCAAAGCTTTTCCATCTTTTTACTATTTATGAAGTTAGAAACATTTTCGAACCATTCTCCTAACCCACGAGGAAAGAACAGCCTTTAACGAACGGCAGGTCTTCTGACTGACTCCCATCCTGAAGCCTTCCCGGTTTATAACTATAACCCAGTGGCAAAAGTAGTTTCAGGATGTTGAAACGGAGCTTCACAGCAGCGGGACTGTCCGGGATTTTCACCCGATTCCCTTTTAATTCGTATCATCTGATTTGATCATACGAAACCGATCCGAAGACAAAATTAGACAAAAAAAGCATAGCGTGTATCTCTTTTCCAAGTTATTTTTTCACGTTAACACTTTCTTCAGAAGTTTTCCACATTATACACGAAAAGTTGAAAAAGATATACACTTTTGGACAACATTAAAACATGATAGTCATTTAAAGTTTTCCAATTACTCAAAATTCATAATTGTATATCAGTGAATTGACATATTTTAACCACACAAAAGTTTTCCAAAAAGTTTACCATATTGTTATACTATATACTTTTGCAACTACAAAATTCACAAACCTCAATAATAAATTTATCATGATTCAGACAGTTATTAAACGTGATGGACGTATCGTTGGATTCAACGAAGAAAAGATAGCAACAGCTATCCGCAAAGCGATGTTGCACACAGAAAACGGGGAAGACCGGGAGCTGGTTCGCCAGATCACGGATCATATTTCTTTCAAAGGCGACTCGCAAATGACTGTCGAAGCCATCCAAGACGCTGTCGAGTTGGAACTGATGAACAGTAGCCGCAAAGACGTTGCACAAAAATATATAGCTTACCGCAACCAGCGCAGTATCGCCCGCAAAGCCAAGACACGCGATATGTTCCTGGAGATCATCAATATCAAATCCAACGATATCACCCGCGAGAATGCCAATATGAATGCCGACACGCCCGCCGGCATGATGATGAAGTTCTCCAGCGAAACGACCAAGCCGTTCGTCGACGATTACTTGTTGAGCGAAGAGGTCAAGGAGGCGGTAGAAAACAACTATCTGCATATCCATGATAAAGACTATTATCCGACCAAGAGCCTCACGTGCGTACAACATCCGTTGGACCACATCCTGAAATACGGTTTTTCAGCCGGACATGGCGAATCACGCCCGGCAAAGCGTATCGAAACAGCCAGTATTTTAGGCTGTATCTCGCTCGAAACAGCCCAGAACGAAATGCATGGTGGTCAGGCGATCCCGGCATTCGATTTCTATCTGGCTCCTTACGTGCGCAATAGTTTTATCGAAGAAATCAAGAACCTGGAAGAACTGAACGGACAGAATTATTCACATCTCTACCAGCAGAAACTGGATGACTATGTGAATCGTCCGCTCGAAGGATTGAGTGGCGACGAACGTATCATCCAACATGCCGTCAATAAAACTGTCAGCCGCGTGCATCAATCGATGGAAGCCTTTATCCACAATATGAACACCATCCATTCTCGTGGAGGCAACCAAGTAGTATTCAGTTCCATCAATTACGGAACGGACACTTCTGCCGAAGGACGCTGTATCATTCGCGAGATATTGAAAAGCACATATCGCGGAGTCGGCAATGGCGAGACGGCCATCTTCCCGATTCAGATATGGAAAAAGAAACGCGGGGTAAGCTATCTGCCGGAAGACCGTAACTACGACCTTTACCAGCTTGCCTGCAAGGTTACAGCTCGCCGTTTCTTCCCGAACTTCCTCAACCTCGACGCGACATTCAACCAGAGCGAAGACTGGCGTGCCGATGATCCACAACGTTATATGCACGAAGTTGCGACCATGGGATGCCGCACGCGTGTATTCGAGAACCGCTTCGGTCCGAAAACATCTATCGGCCGCGGTAACCTCTCTTTCTCGACAATCAATATCGTGCGCCTTGCTATCGAATGCATGCACATTGAAAACAAGGAAGAACGGATCGCCCAATTCTTTGCCAAGCTCGACCATATGTTAGATATAACCGCCCGCCAACTACACGAACGCATGGAATTCCAAAAAACGGCATATGCCAAACAATTCCCGCTGCTGATGTCGTCTCTCTGGCTGGGTAGCGAGAAATTGAAGCCGAACGACACGATCACACCCGTTATCAACCAGGGTACATTGGGAATCGGTTTTATCGGCTTGGCGGAATGTCTGGTCGCCCTCACCGGCAAACACCACGGCGAAGATGCGGCTTCGCAGGAGTTAGGCCTGAAGATCGTCAGCTATATCCGTGACAGGGCCAATCAGTTTTCAGAAGAATACCAGCATAATTACAGCGTACTGGCAACACCGGCCGAAGGCTTGTCGGGCAAATTTACCCGTCGTGACCGTAAGAAATTCGGTTCGTTGCCCGGTATCACGGACCGCGACTACTATACAAACTCCAACCATGTACCCGTTTATTACAAATGTAGCGCCCGCCACAAGGCAGAAGTGGAGGCTCCCTATCACGAGATGACACGCGGAGGCCATATCTTCTATGTCGAAATGGATGGAGACGCGACCCATAACCCGGAAGTGATCATGCAAGTTGTCGATATGATGGACCGTTATAACATTGGCTACGGTTCCGTCAACCACAATCGTAACCGCTGCCTCGACTGCGGCTACGAAAATGCGGAAACGCATTTGGAAAAATGCCCTAAATGCGGCAGCACCCATCTCGACAAACTACAGCGCATCACCGGTTACCTGGTCGGTACGACAGATCGCTGGAACAAAGCGAAACTGGCAGAACTGAACGACAGGGTCGTCCATAATTAAAAATTGAAAATTGCGAGAGATATAAACAGTTATATTATAAACCAAGAATTGAAGCTCAGAAGTCAAGCATTTCATTTTTCAATTCTTAATTTTCAATTTCCAAAGTGCTTTCCATCATTGATATCATAGAAGATACAACTGTCGACGGTCCGGGATTCCGGACCGCGATCTATGCGGCAGGTTGTCCGAACGCTTGTCCTGGCTGTCATAATCCCGAATCGTGGGACATAAAAAAGGGGAAACAAATATCGACGGAAGAGATTCTAACGAAGGTCTTGGCAGACGACTTTGCCAACGTGACCTTCAGCGGCGGCGACCCCATGTTCCAACCGGAAGGTTTCACCAAGCTGGCACAGGCGATCAAAGAAAAAAGCCGGAAAAACATCTGGTGTTATACCGGTTATAAGTTCGAACGGTTGCTGCACGACCGGCGGCAGGCTGAATTGCTGCAATACATTGATGTGTTGGTGGACGGGCCATACGTGGAATCCTTACGCGACCGTGACGCGTTGTTTCGCGGTAGCCGCAACCAACGGCTGATTGACGTGCAAGCTTCTTTGCGCGAGGGCGAAGTCGTTTTGTACGCGCAATGAGATAATAGGGCTGCATTCTAATACGCATCCCGCCACGTTCTTATCGGGGGCGTGGCGGGATGTGGTCGTTTATAGATGGGTATGGGAACAGAGTTGTTTTACTTTACCAATACTTTGTTTCCTTTGATGACGTACATGCCTTTTTTCAACCCGTTCAGGGCTTGTGATGCTTGTACGTTTTGTCGCACGAGCTGCCCGTTGATGGTGTACACGTCCACAAGGGAATCTTCCGTTGCTACTACTTCCTTGATGCCGCTGCCCGAGGTCGTGTTCACGTAGAGTGCTACGGGCTGTTGCCCGTTGGTGTAGCAGGCGAAACGGGGCGATGAAGCGTTGTATTGGATGGTGCGGCTCTTGTAGGCGTTGTTCTGTATGGAAGCCTGTCCGCCGCTTACGGTGATGGTCCACTGTGCGTTTTTGCTGTCGGCTTCGTCTGAGTTGTGCAGCTTGTTTTTGTCTGAAGTCAGCGACAGGTAAGCTTTTGCGGTGGCATCATACAGGGTGTAGGCACCTTCCTGTCCGCTGAGGATGACTTGGAACGGCTGTCCGTTGCCGTTTACTTCCGTGCGGATTTGGCCTGTTTCGATGGTAACGTCCTCACAACTCCTGAAATCATTTTGAATGGCTCCCATGGCCTTGTTCTTGTCTTCGCACACTATCAGGTAACGTTTGCCTATTTCAAGTGCGTCTGTCGAATTTACTTTTTTGAACGTCTGTATGCCTTCGTCCGGAAGGGTGCTGACAATCGTGTAGGTCGCGCTTACCGTTTCGCTAATCTTGTCCTCTTTCATGGCATAAGCCTCGATGGTGGTCGGTTCCGTGATTTCCACATAGACGGGCGATTCTTCCGTGCGCAGGCTTCCGCCATTGAGGGAATAGACTATGTAAGCAGCCGGAGTGGTGGTACTTATCGTAACCGTAGTGCCTTTGTCCACGCTGCCTGCAGACGGCGTGAAGGTGGGATTGGCCACGTCATCGGGGTTCGGAGGGGTCACTTCGCCGCCACCGTCGTAATTGTCGGGGTCGAAAGGGATGCCGGTTTTGCTGCCCCATACATATTGTTCCAGTCCGGGGAAGTCGATATAGGGGTTGCGGTTCTTCTGTATTTTATACACCGCATTGTTGCGGGCAATCTCTTTAGGGCTTACGGGGTCTTCGGCTGCCCAACGCAGCAGCATGTCGAGTGCTCATTTGGCATAGGCCGGATAGCTGTTGTGAGCCAACATGTCGCTGTTCCATGTGGCGATGCGGTCTTCATAACAGGTGGCCATATAGAAGTAGGAACGTGCGAAGTCGCCCTTATATTCATCGTCGGGTTCAAACACGGTGCCGCTGTAACCCGGAGACGTGCATTTGCCAAGCTTGCTGTATCCGCCATTGGATTTATATTGTTCTCCATTGGTCTCGCCGAAAGGGTAGTTGCCACGTCGGTTGTTCACATAGCCGTCTGTAGGATACAGATGGAACAAGTCGGTGTACATCGGACTGGCGTCGTTAAACCAACTTTTGGGGAATGAGTGTTCTCTGTTGTAACAATCTCCTTCATTCTTGTAAGTGCCGCATTGGTCACTGGTAAAAGTGAAATCTGTGGTAGAAGAGTACATGTCCCATACTTTTCCGTCTTCTCGCCGGTCGGTACTTTGCATGTCGGTCCACAGTTGCTTGTATCTTCGCGCCGTATGGTTGGTGATAATCCGGTACAATGCCGTTTTCAAGGATTGGCCCTTGTAGCCTGTGGCATCCGTGTAATAGCCGGACGGAGCTTGTGCCCATAATTGGATGAGGACGCATAGGAGCGTCCAGGAAGTAAATAGTCTTTTCATGACTTATGGTTTTTATGATTTAAATGTAAAAGTATGGAATAAAGTCATAGAAGAGTACGGCGTACAGCGTAATTTATGTTAAACTGCGTGCGGAAAGTTCCGAAATAACCTTTAGCTCGGACATTTTGTAAACCAATCGTATTTTCTGCAGGATGGAATAAGAAAGGC